>ERZ887849.544-NODE-544-length-40050-cov-10.947393_pt1 | contig 40050 bp, 26 predicted proteins | sample MGYA00521267_ERZ887849 | MGnify/ENA primary metagenome ERZ887849 (study PRJEB32303, sample SAMEA104408601) | aquatic metagenome | biome: Brackish water; feature: Pelagic; material: water | place: Baltic Sea | collected 2014-06-06T16:11:00 | depth 2,863 m ... | reverse complement strand
ACAAAAGCCTCAACATTGCTCCACCCCGAAAACTTTCTTTGGAAGAATACATGGAATGGATTGGCGATGATGAGTACCTTGAGGTCACTCCGAAGGCGCTTAGGGTAAGGAAGGTGACAGGGTAAAAGGTGTTTTACAACTCGTAACGGGTCAATAACCACCAAAGGTTTGTTCTTTACAATGTATTGAAAACAACGATGTTCAAACTTCTTAGGTCTCTGCTAATCAATTGGGAGTTACACCTCCAACTAATAAATGACACTGAAGATTGTTCTAATCTGCGCCAAAAAGAAAAAAGAAAATCACATTCAAGGACTGAGATTATCAATTTTATAGCCTCGCAAAGAAAATCCTTAAACTATCTCGAAATTGGCGTAAGGAGCCCTGAGGACAATTTCAACCAAATACAGGTAGGCTCTAAAACATCCGTTGACCCCGGGCATGAGTATGTCCCAAACCCGGTAACACATCAAATGACCAGCGATGAGTTTTTCAATTTCTGGAAAGAAACCAAAATGCATGTGTTTGATCTCATCTTTATTGATGGGCTCCATTTAGCGGAACAAGTGGCGAGGGATATTGAGTCCGCTCTTGCAATGTCCTCGTCAGATGGTGTTATATGCCTTCACGACTGTAATCCGCCAAATGAGTATTTCGCGAGAGAGAAATACCGCGCCAATAATCCCGCAAAAGGGTCTTGGAATGGCACAACCTACAAGGCAGTGTGGAAATATGCGTTTGAGGGAGAGTTTCAATTGAAAATAGTTGACTGTGATTGGGGGGTTGGTGTAATCGATAAGTCAAAGCCAAAATCTCCCGAACAAAACCAAAACCCCTATTTCGAATGGGATAGGTTTCAGAAAATACGAACTGACGCTGGGTTTTTGGTGAGTTTCTCTGAATTTCAAGAGTGGATTCAATTGAAACATAAAGTTGAGAGATGAGTTCTGCCCAAATGGGGGAAAGTGTCAATACAAGCCAGAACACATCTCCCCAATGTCAAAGCTTCGATGAAAAAAACACTTATCATTATAATCACTTACAATGGAATGCGGTGGCTTCCAGATGTCCTCGCTGAGATTGGTAAGAGCCCTCACTATGATGTTTGGGTAAGAGATAATGGTTCTACGGATAAAACACGTGAGTTTCTAACACATCATGCTTCTGTTTCTTTTACAAAATTCGGAAGCAATATTGGGTTCGGTCGTGCCAATAACGAGGGTTTAAGTTTTGCGCTAGAACACGATTACGATTCCGTGTTTCTTCTCAATCAAGATTGTCGAATTCATTCAGATGTGTTTTCTTCTCTCAGGTATTTCGGATTGGCCAATCAGGAAAATGTTACTTGTCCAGTTCAATTGAATTGGGATGGCCTTGGCGTCAATTTCAATTTTGGTGCCCGATATGCCCCAGGTTGGGCTTCACACAAGGAATCCTTTGAAGTTTATTTTGTAAATGCTGCCGCTTGGTTCATTCCTATCGGCATAATTGAAAAAGTCGGTGGATTCAATCCGGTCTTCTTCATGTATGGAGAAGACCGTGATTGGGGTCGGCGACTATTAGCGATTGGAGGACGATTCACTGTGCTTCCTAGCCTTTTCTGCTACCACAAAAGCTCCGTTCAAAACCAACGACAGAACAAAATTCAAACAAATCAGAAAATTATCTTCTCCCAAGAAGTGACAGAATTCTTCTTCTCCCACAAAAACTTCCATGAATGGAGGAACGGGTGGTTTAAGCGCGCTTTGAAAAGATCGTTTCGTCGGAAACAGTTGTTCAATACGTTCACACTCATAAACCCGATTGCAGAAGTCCTGGTCTACCGCCTTTTCCAGATAAGCCATCCAACTTGGAGGGAAGTGAGAAAACAGTCCACATTCTCAAGGCCATTTCTTCTTGACAACTGAAATTTACCCCAGCAAGTCCAGTTCGCGATTGACTAGCCACTTCTTGCGCTTGACCAAGCTCGTCTGAGATGCGTTTCCACCGTGAATGCGACAGCATTGTGCAGGGTGTATACCTCTGAAAAAAGTAACCGCTGGTTCTGCATATTCGGCCCGCAACAACATCTCGGTATCACCCGCAACTCGAACATCCATAAATCCGCCCAATCGATCCCAAACGTCTTTTGACCACAGCGACTGTGCATGCGAAAGCACCCGGCGCTTCATTGACTTCAGCCGATCATCCCATCGCTCCAAAATAACACGAACGACCCCTTGATCACCACCAATACACTCAAGAGTATGCTGCAACCAGTCCTCATAAGCCACATCGTCCGGGTCAATGAAGGTTACATGGGTCCATGGAATTTCTCTCTCGTTCGCCTTTGATATTGCCTCATTTCTGCACGCATAAGCCCCTTGATTTTCTGCTGCTTCAAAACTGATGATATTGTCCCCAAGATGAAGCGTCGACAACGACTTCTTCAACGGATGTTTTGGAGAACAGTCATCGCCTATAATGAGAGTCCAGTTTGAAAACGTCTGCGCTTGAATGGATTGAATCATTTCTATCACCCACTCAGGATGCTCGTAGTAAGCGCAAACAACAAGAACATGTGTGTCCTTAGGAACTGGTTTTGGAATAAATGACTTTTTACGTTTTTTCCTGTCTTGTTCCAATTTTGCCCATTGCAGCATGGGAATTACCCCCACTAAACGCAAAGCAATTACAATTCTGATTCGAATCTCTTGCATTATCCCCATCACAGTTGAATTAGAAATCTGCTTCCCAACACTTCGCTAACTCCCACACTGATTCGCCCCCCATGGTACTCCTCAATGATGCGCTTGCATAAAGATAGTCCCAATCCCCAGCCCCTCGGTTTGGTCGTGTAGCCTGGCTGGAAAATCTCCTTGCGTTTGGATTTCGGAATTCCCGGCCCAGTATCAGCCACCGTGACCAACACTCCTCCCTCTGGAACCACCTCCAGTCCGACTTGGATTTTTCCATCGCCATCCATGGCGTCCACCGCATTGCGGATGAGGTTTTCCAAGACCCAACTGAACAGTGGCGGGCTCAATGGTGCTTGCAGATCACGATCCGATGCCTCAAAAGTAAGTTCGACATTTTTTGACACCCTCGGGCGCATGTATTCGACCGTCGCTTCAATCACCGCAGCCACATTCAGTTCCTTTAAAATCGGCTTCGATCCAATCTTACTGAACCGATCAACCACCGTATTGAGTCGAACGATGTCGCGGTTCATTTCCGTCAGGTAATCCGATCGCACCCCTTGATCTTCAAGTAAGCTCACCCAGGCCATCAAAGAGCTCAGCGGCGTACCCAATTGATGTGCGGTTTCCTTGGCCATTCCCACCCAGACCTGGTCCTGTTCTGCCCGGCGAAAACTGCTGAAAATGAGGTAAGCTACAAACGTGAAAACAGCGATGAGCACAAGCTGAGCAAGTGGATAATAACGCAGCTGGGTCAGAATAACAGAGTCCGCATAATAAATGTAATGGCGTCCCTCACCTGGTAAATTCACTTCAATAGGATCGTTTGAGCCTGCCATTCCTGTGAGCAAAGATTGAAGCTTTTGCGCATCTCCTATAGCAGTGGAGTCCACGCGCTGATAGCGAATCACCTCCGTGCGCGAGCTGTCCGTCATGATCACCGGAACCGAAGCGCTGTTGATCACTGTCTCACTAATGAACGAGTTGATCAAGTCTTGCATAACGTCCTTCAACTCACTGAAACGGACACTTTCATCCCAATAAACCGTGTGGCCAACATCGTTGAATACAATCGGGTCATTGGCAGCAGACATGACTCCTTTTAAAGAGTCGAGGCTCACCCCTGCTGGGGTGTTAACTTGATACAACAGCTCGTCGTTACCATCATAAATCAAAACCGGAATCGTCTTGTTTGACCACAGGTAATCGGTAATGAACGTGAGGTCCATTCCACGAGGTGGGTCATTGATCAAACGGTATGCATCAGCCAATCGGTCGGCCTTTCCTCTTTCCTCTGTTCCAAGTTCCTCGAAGAGCTGTTGGGTGTAACCAACCAATTCAGCGCGTTGAACAATGGCTTCAGACCACAAGTGCACTTTATTTTGTTCCTCCTCACGGATGCGGCGCGCCATGTCATTGGAATACCAAAGAGTCACCAACACAATGACCGCCGCGGCAGCCAGTAAAAAACGCTTCCAGCGCTGTTTGTTGGAATAGACGTTCATACAGTCAAATCAATTGTATGCAGGACAAGGAATGGTTCTGCCGCTCGGCTTGCCCGAACAACCGTTGATGCCAATGACGATTTCATGGGTCCGCGGGCCTGCACCACTCAAAGGAGAAACGTTCATCTCATACGCATATCCAATTGATAGGTATTCTAAGACTTTAATTTGAGCGGCCACCACAAAAGCACTTTGTGTGCGGTATCCAATACCAACACCCACCAAATCGTCATAACGCGCCATGGCCATCACCTCCGCAGATACCGGAACGCCTTTCGCCATGCGCACCTGGCCCGATGGTAGGAACATCCATTGGCCGTCGAGCTCTACTTCTGACCCGGCCATCATCACCACGTGTCGCCGCAACTTTCCGTATTGGCTGATCTTCTCCATGGACGGTTGGGTCACATTTTGGATGGTCAGTCCCGCATACTTCGTGCGGTCGTAGAACCAAACACCGGCGTCCAGCAACGGGGCGAGAAATTGACTCGATCCGATGATCGCTGGATCATTGGTTCCTTGCACTTCAGGCATGTCCAGTAGGCTGAAATCCAGTCGGTGCTGGAAAAAACCTGCACTCAAACCCATGGCCAGCCGCGCGCCTGTGGACAATCTTAGGTTGTATGCATAGGCGAAGTTGATCGAGGTATACCCCCATGCACCCGCCTCGTCCGACTCAACCCGACCACCAAACCCGTGAAAATTCTGTCCTTGAGCGGCCATTTGTCCATGCAGGTTGGCAAACGAAGTCTGCGGCGCGCCTTCAATTCCAGACCACTGATTCCGGTAGCCCATGTGCAAATCCATGCAACCCAAAACACCCGCCATAGCAGGGTGGTCTTGGAACGGATTCATCATCGCAGTCGTTCGAATCGGAAACTGTTGAGCTTGGCCTGAAGCGGTGAAGAATAAAAACACCAGCAAACCCGCTATACAAGGTGTGTGTAATCGTTTCATCGGATAACGCTGATAAAGCCGGTGATGGTTTGAAAATCAACAAGCAAAGGATCGTTCAGGTCGATCGCATAGTAGTAGGTCCCTTCGGGAACCTCTGTTCCGTTTCGCTTCCCATCCCAAGGTTGAGAAGAACCAATGCTTCGATGGACCAGTTGCCCCCATCGATCAAAGATGCGTATATCCGCCAAGTCATAAGACAGCAAGCCCTCGATGGACCAGAGGTCGTTGATGAAATCTCCGTTCGGTGTGAAACTCGTGGGGATGCCCAGTGGGTTGCCCACCGCGATGGTGACTGCGTCTGTATACTGACACCCTCCGAAAAATCCTGAAACCGAGTACGTCGTCGTAATGCTGGGTGAGGCAATGACCTCATCGCCGGTGACGGCCGAAATGCCGTAGTCAGGAAACCAGGTATAACCCAAGTCTTCATTGCCTCCGACAACGGTTAAGGTCACCGATTGTCCGGGCGCAATGTTGGACGTACAACACGCATTGATCGAGACCGCTTGGCCCGATAAAATCAGAGAGGCGTTGCACGGCGTTGTCGATGGATCATGTGTCGTCCCGATCAGAATCAAATAGGTCGTGTTGGGGAGCAGTCCGTCCGTTTGTAGGGAGAAATTGCCCGCCATCTCCGTGCACGGAGAAACCATTTCATAAGCAGCGACATCGCACAAGGCTTGTGGGTTGGGCTTGACGATCACGCACTCAATGACATCGTCAACCCCATCCGTTTGACATGCGACACCCGTGATGTCCAAGGTGGCCGAACCCGTATTGATGAAATCACCATTCGACATGAACTCCAGTACAGTGACATACGGTGAGTTCAAACAATCCATCTCCAAGTTCTGCAAGAAATTCAACGTCACCGGTTCAGGGATTTCGCCGCAAATAGGAACCGGATTGCTGCAGTCTTGAGCATGCAAGGCGCCCGTCAAGGTCAACAGGGTCAAACCGAAATATATCTTCATAGCATTTAAACGCTTCATGGTTCCAATTCATACGTGACCAACGCCACTCCTTTCTCAACCGCCACTCCAGCTTCCACACCGACGCTTGCGATGATACCCGCCCGAGGGGCACGAATTACATTTTCCATTTTCATCGCTTCCAACACCAACAAAGCTTGACCTTCCTCGATTGTCTCATTGACCGAAACCTCCACAGAAAGCACCTTTCCTGGCATGGGAGCCAACACCTCCATTTCCAATCCGACCTCCGCGTTGCTCATCCCCATCGATTCCAATAGCAGCATCTGCCGATCGAGCACCTGCAACTGACGTTCTACGCCATTGACCCGGATCAATACATGTCCTTGGTTGTCCGGTCCTTCGACCAGTTCTACTCGGAGATTTCGCAGGCCCATTCGCACATCAAAAACCCCGTCTCCGACGGGTTTCCAATCCCATGAAGAGGATTCATCTCCCTGAACCTGTTCTGTTTGGCCATCGGGCCAGCGCACTTCCCATTCCATGTAGGCAAGTTAGGAGGATTTTGGAGCGAACTTGGGGGCGTGTTCGGGATTTACATTCACATTCCATTCTGTAGAACTGCGTGTCATTATTGTGACTTCCATTTTTCTACCCAACTCGACCAGTTGGCTGAAATGGAAGGCGCTTTGATGCAAGAATTGCAGTGGCGCAGTCAAGAAGCCACTGGGGCCATTGGTACAGTCTACTTCGGTGGCGGCACTCCTTCGGTCTTCCCTGTTGATGGATTGCAGCGGATGATGGACTCCATTCATGCTCTTTCCAACACCATCGAAGAAGTCACGCTCGAGGCCAACCCAGAGGACATCACACCTGAACGGCTTGACGCGTGGTTGGCGATGGGTATCAGCCGCCTTTCCATTGGCGTGCAATCTTTTGACGACAACATCCTGCAATGGATGAATCGGGCGCACACCGGAGACGAGGCAGCGAAGGCCATTCGAATGGCATCGGAAGCTGGGTTTGAGCACATCACGGGAGATTTGATTTATGGGCTGCCCGACCGGTCCACTCAGGATTGGGAGCTTGACCTCGATCGCATGCTGGATCTCCCCATTGACCATTTATCCGCTTACATCCTGACCATTGAGCCCAAAACGGCCTTGGGCCATCGGGTCAAGCAAGGGACCCAAAAAACGGCTGAGGATGAGGCGGTTTCTGCGGCTTACCACACACTTTGCGAACGGACCGGCGCTGCTGGTTTTGAGCATTATGAAGTGTCCAATTTTGCGCGTTCCGGTGGGCACGCATTGCACAACCGGAATTATTGGAAAGGTGTTCCTTTTTGGGGCGTTGGGCCAGGGGCGCATGGATTTGACGGGGTCAATCGCTATGCTCATGTTTCCAACAACCGTCGGTATGTCCAGTCCATTCTACGCGCTCAATCCATGAGCGATGTCCCCTTGGAAGTGGATGTGCTCAAAGCCTCTGATCGATTCAATGAACGCGTCATGACCGGATTGCGAACGATGGAAGGCATCGACCCCGAAGCGCTGAAACGGGAGTTTGGACGCGACCCACGTGTCGCAGACCAAGACGTTTGGCAACAGTCCCTGCAGCAACGCGATTTAATCACCCTGCCCAACGGGTGCTTTCGCATTCCGGAAAACCGCTGGTTGTTCGCCGATGCCGTTGCTTCCGAATTCTTTTGGGTCAGCGAGTGAATCAATCCGTTTCCTGAAGGCCTGCTCCATTCAAGGCTCGTCGCTTGAGGGCTGCATCCACGAAAACAGCGCCCACAATGATCATCGCTCCGGCGTAGAACCAAGGGCCCATTTGTTCTTCAGCTCCAAAAATCCAGTAAGCGAATACAATCGCATACACCGGCTCCATGTTGATGGCCACCGCCGTGGTAAATGGAGTCAGTTTGCGCATGACTTCGATGCTCATGAGGAAAGCAAACGCCGTTGCTAGGCTTGCCAAAAGACCCAGCCAAAGCCAATCCGACGTTGGGACATTCCAGAATTCCGGCGTGCGTCCCGCCGGTTGCAAAAGGAAGATAAAACCCAACACTCCCGCCGCACTCAATAGTTCCAGCCGCGTCAAGTTTGCCGCATCGTACTGCCGAACCAACACGGAATTCAACGTGCTAAAAACAGCGGCTAAAAACGCAGAAATCAACGCCAAACCAATCCCAGCGTAATATGCTTGGGCTTCCAAAGTGAACTCACCACTGACCATTTTTGGTCCCATGAGCAGGACCAGTAAACCAAGCAAAATAGCCAATCCAAGTACCATCTCGCGCCAATCCAGTTTTCTTCGATGCACAAGGGGTTCTATGAAGCTGACAAACAACGGCGTGGTTGCAAGCGTTGCCAGCGCGATGGACACATTGCTCACCTTGATGGCAGCAAAAAACGCAATCCAATGAGCCGCCGCAACACACCCCACTAACCCCACTTGAACTGCTGTCTTCGGTTTGAACTTCACCGTTTTATTTCGCAGCATTAACCACAACATCACCAGAATTCCTCCGATGAAAACACGCCAAAAAACAAGACGCTCCGCCTCCAGAGAAATTAGTTTTCCCAGGATCCCAGTGAACCCAAAAATTAGCACAATGAAGTGCAACATCCATGAACTCTGTCTGCGATTCATAACGGCAAATCTACCCGTAACTTCGTCCACATGATTCCATTCTCTTCACTTCAAATGCGTAAAAATTTGCTCGCTACTTGCGGCATCGTTTTAGCATCTTTCGCATCCGCTCAAATTTTATTAGACAATCAATTCAATGATTGGAGCAATGTGACTCATTTTGAAGCGGGCGATGGCGTTGGTTCGTTTGTTTCGGTGGGTGTTACCAGCAACGAATCATGGTTGTTTGTGCATGTTATTCTGACCGATGAGGTCGGGCTGGACGAGGAGGTGTTGCCCAATGACCTCAAGATCTTGTTGGATTTGGATGATGACCTGGAGACGGGCGTTAATTATGCCGACCTGGGTTTGGGCGTGGACTTGCTTGTAGATTTACCCAATCGTCAGGCCATCCGATATACTGGCGGTACAGGAGCAGAATCACTCAATGACATTGGGCTGCACGTCTCGCCAACGTATAGCGCAAATGAATTCGAACTGGCTTTTCACCGTGAATCCACTGAAGTTGTCGATTCCGATATTCGTTTGATGTGGTACAATGGGGCGACCGGTGAGGGTTTCCCTTCGGGAGGAGCGCCACATGCCGTCAGCGAAGCATTGAGTCCTTGGCAACCACAAAGCTTAGACCGAGCAGATGGCACGCTCAATCGTGTCGCGTTTTGGAATATGAACAACCGCATGGATCAGAGCGGTGCGCAAGCCTCAATGGAACGCATCTTGCAAGCGATCAACCCGGACATCATTGGTTTTTCTGAAGTCAGTGACGAGTCGCCCAACTTTGTTGAAGGACTTCTGAATCAATGGTTGCCCCTAGAAGACGGCGCCACGTGGAACGTCATTAAAGACGATTACGATTTGATGGTCGCAGCCAAAGGTTCGATTGTTGAAGGGTATGACGAAGTGTATCGACAGTTTCCTGTTCTTGTTGAAGGACATGCCGGTTGGGGCGTTCCGCTGCTCGTTACCAGCAGCCACCTCAAATGCTGTGGTGGCAATTCCAGTGAAGCGCAGCGTCAATCCGAAGCGGATGAATACATGGCGTTTCTGCGCGACGCAATCACAGGAGAAGGCAATGGTCCGACGCTTCCTGCCAACACGCCTTTGATTTATGGAGGCGACTTGAATATGGTGGGGCTCGCTGGTCCTATTCACACTCTCAAAACAGGTGATATCAGCGATGAGGACTCCAATGGAGCCGACTTCACCCCCGATTGGGACGGTTCTTCACTGACAGAATGGCCCCTGCTACAATCCGATTCACCCATGGATTATACTTGGACCAACACTTCCGGAGAATGGATGCCCGGCAAGCTCGACTACCTCATCACTTCCGACGCCTCAGCGACCGTATTGCATGGATTCACTTTGCGCACTGACATCATGAGTTCTGATCGATTGGCTCAATATGGTCTTCAGTCCGGTGACGCACTTTCCGCGTCTGACCATTATATCGTCGTTGCTGATCTCGGGCTGGGATCGCTTGTTGGGACCTTGCCTGACTCAGACGAAGATGGCACTACGGACAATTTGGACAATTGCATTGACATTGCCAACGCCACTCAAAACGACTTCAACAACGATGGAGTGGGCGATGCTTGCAGTGATTCCGATGGGGACGGCATCAGCGACGCCCTTGAAATCACCCTCTACAATACCGACCCCTTGAGTGTGGATTCCGATGGGGACGGTGTGGTAGATGGATTGGAGTTGTGCGTTTGCAGCACGGCCAATCTGTGCCCAGGAGACCTCACCAACGATTTGGTCGTGAGTGTTGGAGACCTGCTGCTGCTGCTCGGTTTGTTCGGATCAGCTTGCTGAACTGAGCTCTTTGGTAGGGCCTACGACTTGACCAATTTGTATTGCGCCCAACCCGATTTTGTTCCGACAGAAACCACATACAAGCCAGCGGGCCAACCTTTTGTCGAAAACGATGTCACGCGTCCGTTGATGGTTTCATGATACACGCGTTTGCCTTGTAGCGTGTGCACTTGGATCGCTTGCACTTCAATCGATGACTCCATGAACAAGACGTCCTGAGTTGGGTTCGGCCAGAAGCGCGTATTGGATGTCATTTCGTCCAAGCCGACCACGATGATCTCAACCGTTGCAGTCGTCTGATGCAAGCAATTGCCATCGGTTCCGTATGCGACTAGCGATATCTCGTACGTGCCATCTTCCGTGTAACTGAACTCTGGTTCAAAGGCATCGCTGGACTCATTGTTTCCAAAGTCCCAGTAGTAGCTGCTCGCGCCTTCGCTGTTGTTGGTGATTTGAAGCGGTCCATCGTTTGGATTCCAAGGGGACACAATGTCAAAATCAGCATAAACCGGTTCCGTAATGTCAGATTGATAACGCGGAGAGATGCGATATCCTTCAAAGTATGGCGCTTCAAAGTCGCGTTGATCAGCAATGCCAGACACCAAAAATGTGCCCACCGGAGCTTCCGTCAAAAACAGATCTGTATTGGCGTCAATGCGCATGGTGTAAACCGTATTGCCTGTCGTGATATCCACCTCAAAACTGGGAGCACTGTTGGTCCATTGAGCTGCGTCAACCAACTCCACACACTTCAATGTGACGACATGCGACTCGGTTATTTCATCCAATGTTTGAATCAATTCGGGTTCTTCGGTCAGGAATCCTGACCCTTCATAGATGACTGTATCGGCGATAATCTGGGTGAGTCCCGCAAATTGATGGATCGTTCCTCGGATTCGAAGGCTGTCGCCAGCAACCACCTGATTGTAACCGAAATCTGAAATTGGACTGAATACATTGATGCCGTCCGTCGCATCGATTAAGGTGAATTGCAATCCCGCCGGATAGTCATTCCAGCCATGTACAATTCCACGCAACTCACAAGAAACACCCAGGGAATCCGTGATTCCGAGAACGCCATCAACCGTTCGGACATCCGCGATGTTGTAAACCGGGTATGTTAAATCGGAGGGCTGAATGTGGATGGTCACCGTGTCGATGAGCAGGGTGGCTTCACCACTGGTGATTGTGATGGACAACTCAACAGTCTCTTCGCCTTCTGGATCTTCATCGTTGATGGCCGCGAAAGTGAACGACTGGTCATTCAAAGAGCCGATTGGGAAGGTGTATGTGGGAAGTGGGAAAACGGAAGGGAAGTCAGAACCCGCTTCAGCTGAACCGCCCACAACATCAACCACTACGTTGACGTCTTGCAGCGGGTAGGCGACTTGCATGACCACTTCAGCTCCTCCCCCTTCAAACACATACAAATCCGTGGCAGCGAATCCGATTTCCATTTCGGGTGAACCCGTGCACGTTGCATTGTGAAATCCAATAAAGTCAAAGGTATCCGATGGATAAACATCCCATTGGAACTGCCCCAAACCCCAATCTGTCGTTCCCTGGGAAACGTTGGCCTTCCGCACCAAAGTGTATTCTGCCATTTCCCCGTTGCCTCCATCCACTTCAAACGCTGTTCCTGGATCAACACCAAACTCCCCCATCTGATCAATGATCACACCGTTGTGGTACAACAAGATGACGTCATTCCCATTGAACCAAGTCACTTGGCTGACCAAGTCACCAGCACCAAAGAGTTCGGGTGCCGCCAACGTATTGACAATCACAAAGACGTCGTTGGGTTCAATCATTCCCTCCAACACCTGGGTATTCGTTGCTGCGCTCGCTCCGTTGTTCCAGGTTTCCATGCTGTATTCTGATAGATCAATGGCTACTGGGGACGGGTTGTACAGTTCGAATGCTTTGTTGTTGCTGTTGCCTTCAACGTATTCGGAAATGAAAATCTCCTCACAAAAACTCGCGCTTTCACAATCCAAGATCTGCACATCCAAATACGACGAGCTCAAGCTGTCGCACTCCATGCCCATTACGCCAGACAAAGGTTGACCTGCTTCCAACGTCGTCGAATCAAACCCGCCTAAAGCGCTAGAGCCCCATACTTGGTAATTGCCCACACCCAATTCGCTAAAATCATATTGCGGAAACGCGATGGTATCCAAAATGGTTTGTGAGTCGTCCGTGATGACAAAAATGTACTCAGCTTCAACCGCTTCTGAAGTATAACCAAACGTAATGATGGCGTTTTCCAATCCATCACAACCGAGGGCTGAAGGAGTTCCACCTGCATCCGTTACAATTCCACCGTCGCACGCGGGTGGGCTGCAGGTAATGCCCTGGATTGCGATTGTGTTGATGCTCATCGATGCACAGCCTGTTCCAGAAACCAATGCAGCTGGCTGACCCGGTTGAATCGAAGATTCAGCCAAAGGTGCGTCATGCGATACACCCCATACTTCAAGTTCTTGATCGCCAAACCCTGAGAGGTTCACCGCCGAACCTTCAAAAACAGCGAGGATGCTTTCGTCTAACGCATTCACAACCAACAATGTCAAGTCCACCGTCGGCACATCCGTTGAATGCACCAGTTGAACCAAAACCAATTCGTTGTCCGTGCAAACCGATTCATCTGAAGCGTTCAACAAGGCCAATTGACCCCCGTCGCATTGCAGGATATTCGAGTAACCCGGTGTTGGTGACTGCAACTCGAAGGCCGCTGGGTCCACTGGAGCACCCCCGTCAGGAAGTCTAGAGAAACTTTGGAAATCAGCCAATCCCTCTGCGCTTTCGTTGAGCTGAACACCACCCGGAGTCAAAACGTCCAAAAGAGAAAGCATAGGCGGTTGGTTGTTGCCGTATACTATAGCGTCCAGTAGGTCTGAGTTCGTTACGGCTGTACCATCCGGAAACACCGATGCGCTCGCGTCATAAATCGCGACGGCTTCTTGTCCCACTTGAAGCCAGTTTGTTTCCTCAATGATCAAGTCTGCTTCCGTCATGGCGGGTCCGCCGATCAAGAAAAATCCAGCTGCATCCAGAGCATAGCCGCTCAAGTCAATCGTCAGGTTGGATTGTCCGTTTGAACCGTTGAATACCACAACAATGTACCCATCGAGATTTTCGTTCGGATTGCCAATCAACTCGACAAATTCCTTGTCATCAACACCCTGCATTGAAGGGTCCAACTCATTGATAATTAACTGAGAGCTCGCTTCCAATGTCAGGAAGATTACGAAAAAAATCAGGCTGAAATAGGGAGACATCTTCATGACGAGACTGCTGAATAATTGACCTTGCATTGCGTTCGTAGATTCATTGATGAGGCAGACAAAAGTACGTGCAGAATGGCTGTTGTTGAATGTGCCTGTTTTCGCTGTCCGCATGCCGTAACTTTAGCCTTCATGAGAGGTTCCTCTTTGTTGATCCAAAAACTGGATGTTTTCATCCGAAAGTATTACCTCAATCGCTTGATGCGCGGGGTGCTTTTGGGTGGTGGATTGTTGCTTGCTTCGGGCTTGTTCTTGTTTTTGCTCGAGTACTTCGGGAATTTTGGAATCCTCGGAAGAACTGTGTTTTTTTGGGGGCTGGTCTCCGGAGCACTCTTTGTGCTCGCTCGGTTCATCTTCTGGCCTTTGCTTCAATGGGCGCGAATTAGCAAAGGGCTGACCTACGAACAAGCCAGTGCGCTTGTTGGAGATCATTTCCCTGAAATCAGTGACCGTCTTTTAAACACCCTTCAACTGCAGCAACAGTTGCAGGGATTGGCTTCCGTTAATTCTGATGTTTCGCTGCTTCAAGCCTCCATCGAAGAACGCACTGAAGCGCTCCAACCCTTCTCGTTCCAACACGCCGTTCACTTGCGTGATAGCCTGCCGTATGTCTGGTATGTCCTACCTCCCATCTTGGTCATTGCGACCATTCTGTCATTCCGACCCGAAATGGTTCAAGAGCCCGCACAACGAATTTTGGCGCATCGTCAAGATTTTATTCCAGCTCCTCCTTTTGCATTTCAACTGGCTACCCATCCGTTAACAGTCCCTGCCGCACAGTCCTTTACAGTCGCGTTTGACGTGATTGGTTCCACCGTCCCTGAGGTGGTTTTTTTAGAAAGCAACGGGAATCGTTTCCGCATGGAGCGAGCAGGTGATCGTCAATTCACACACACCTTCCCAGTGGTGCGCAACTCGGTTGATTTCAGTTGTTCGGCCGCAGGCGTACAGTCTGAATTGTATACCCTTGAGGCCTTGCCCGTTCCCACGCTATTGAGTTTGAGCGTGACGACCACCGCCCCCCAATACACCGGGCGCGGAAAAGAAACCTGGAGCGACATGGGCAACCTTCGAATACCGGAAGGCAGCATTGTAGAATGGCAAGTTCGGTGCAAGGACACGCAGTCTCTTCGCATGAGACTCGGATCGGAGAACATCGAAATGGGGCTGCAGGCCGCTTCAACTTTTACCTTCCAAAAACGGTTCACTGATTCTTCACCGTATTGGTTGATTCCTTCCAATGACCAGGTGGGTTCCACAGATTCCCTGCGCTACCTCGTACAAATTATCCCCGATCTCCATCCGTCCATTCGAACAACAGAATCCATGGATAGCCTCGCTCGCTCTGTGCGGCGTTTTTCGGGCGAATTGCGCGACGATTATGGCTTCAGCTTGTTGCGTCTCGCGTACCGTTGGTCCTCTGTTTCCGAGCGAATAGAGGACGAATTGGCCACGATGCCCAATACCATCAACACCAATGAACTCAACTACATTGTTCTAGATCAACCCTCCGGTGCGATGGATCGGTTTTATTTCGAATGGAACTTATTGGATTTAGGGATCCAGAAAGGAGACGCCATCGAATATTGGTTTGAAATCTGGGACAATGACGGTGTCAATGGAGCCAAGGTGGCTCGTTCTTCGACGATGACCTTCAACCCTCCGACACAAGAAGAGTTGAAAGAGGAGCGCGACGCGGCCAGCTCAGACATCAAGAGTAAAATGGAAAGCGCTCGAGAAGAGGCCGTTTTATTGCGCGAAGAAATGGAGCAATTGAACCGTCAACTTCGAGAAGATGACGAGCTCGATTGGAAAGATGAGCGTGCTATAGAGGAGTTCATGAAGCGCCAGGAGTCCTTGCAAAACCAATTGGATGAGCTGCAACGCGCCAATGAACAAAAGGATGATCGGGCCAATGAGTTTTCCCCTGAAGAAGAGCGGTTGCTTGAAAAACAGGAGCAGCTTCAAGAGCTCATGGAACAAGTGATGAGCGACGAACTCAAGCAACTCTATGAGGACATGCAGCGCCTGATGGAAGAGATGGACCCGGATGTTTTAGAAGAAATTCAAGAACAATTGGAGTCCATGGAGGTGGATCAAGAGTCACTGGAAAAAGAGCTGGATCGGGCGCTTGAACAATTCAAGCAACTTGAATATGAGGTCAAGATGGAGGAAGCTTTGGATGAACTCAAGGAGTTGGCTGAAAAACAAGCTGAACTCGCTGAAGAAACCCGCAACGAGACTGCTCCGAATGACTCACTGAAGGCCCAGCAAGACTCGTTGAATCAAGCATTTGAGGAGTTGAAAAAAGAGCTCGATGAATTGGAAAAATCCAATGACGAGCTCGAGAATCCAAACCCGACCATGGACCGCGCAGAGGAAAACGAGTCCATCCAAGAAAAAATGGACTCTTCCTCCGAACAACTCGAGCAAGACAAGAACAAAAAAGCTGCTGAAAACCAGCAAGAGGCCGCTGAAGAAATGCAACAAATGGCAGAGCAAATGGAAGCCATGATGCAACAAGAGCAGGAGGAAACACTCGAAGAAGACATGGATGCTTTGCGCGCGCTGCTTGAAAACATTATTTCTCTCTCGTTTGATGAAGAAGGGGTGATGGAACTCGTTCGCAGGACCAACGAGGACGACCCTCTGTACGTTTCACACGGTCAGACTCAAAGACGTTTAAAAGACGACGCACGCATGGTGGAAGACTCGCTGTTTGCCTTGAGTCTTCGCATCACCCAGTTGGCCCCATCGGTCAACCGCGAAATTGGATTGATCAATCATCACATGGACAAAGCATTGGCTGCATTTGGAGATCGCGTCACAGACGAAATCAACACCAACCAGCAGTACGTGATGACCAGCTTCAATAATTTGGCATTGATGCTGGACGATGCGTTGCAGCAAATGCAACAATCGATGTCTGAATCAAAACCCGGCAGCGGGAATTGTGAAAAGCCCGGCGGGAACGGAAAACCCAAGCCCTCTCCTAGCGCTGGTGACATGAAAAAGATGCAGAAAGCACTGGGTGATCGCCTCGAAAAAATGAAGGAGTCCATGGGCAAAGGCGCAAAAGCAGGGCAAAGCGGAAAGGAACAACGTGAGATGAGCAAGCAACTCGCTCAAATGGCAGCACAACAGGCTGCGCTCAGACAAATGGCCGAGCGAAAATCACAAGAACTCAATGAAGACGGTTCTGGAGATGGCAAACAATTGGGCGACATCGCAAAGGAAATGGAAGAGCTTGAACGAGACCTCGTCAACCGTGACGTCACCTTGGAAACGCTTGAGCGACAACAAGAATTGATGGTCCGTTTGTTAGAGGCAGAAACCGCAGAGCGCATGCGCGGTGAAGATGACAAGCGAAAATCCCGGACCGCGAATCAAAACCTCAGTGAGGAACCATCTCAACTCATTGATTATCTTGAGCTTAAAAACAACGAGCTTGAATTGTTACGAACAGTCCCCCTTGAATTGGATTCCTATTATCGTGACCGAGTCAACGAATATTTCAATAATTTGGACGTCACGACCCCTGAATTGAATCCGCGGTAACAATCTTTGGAACCATGACCGAAACCATGCAACAACTGCAATTCCACTCACAGCCAGAAAACATCGCTGTCATCGAACGATTGATTGATGAAATCCGAGACGGACATTCCTTTCAAGAGGAGTGTTATGGGGATGTGCTCATCGCTATGACCGAAGCCGTCAACAACGCGATCGTTCATGGCAATCGCCTCGATGAAAACAAGCTCGTTTTTGTGGAATATGAATTGCGCACTGCCGATCTCTATTTTAAAATAACAGACCAAGGGCCTGGTTTTGACTTCGAGCATGTTCCTGATCCCACTGCGCCCGAAAACTTGGAGAAACCCAACGGTCGCGGTGTGTTTTTGATGCGCCAGCTTTCGGATGAATGCACGTTTACGGACGAAGGACGCGTCGTTGAGATGCTCTTCAGTGGCGTTTTCGCCACGACCTGATTGATCTTCCCTTTTGCCTTTCTCATTTCACAATGCGGACCACCCTTATCGTTGTCCGCAGCGACGATTGATTAAAAATTGGCTGACTGCTGTGGTCTTCGACCATCAGAAAACAGTCGGGGACATCTCGATTGTATTCTGCACTGACGCCTATCTCTTGACCATCAATCAAGATCACCTCAACCACGACTACTACACGGACATCATCACGTTCGATTACTGCGAAAGCAGCGTTGTTCATGGTGAACTCTACATCTCCATTGACCGTGTAAAGGACAACTCCAAAACCCACAAACAATTGATTTACAATGAGTTAATGAGGGTTGTAGTTCACGGTGTGTTGCACTTGCTCGGACATAAAGACAAGACAACAGCAGATGAGGCCAACATGCGCAAGCTGGAGGACCATTGGCTCCAAGCGCTCCATAATATCACACCGTAATGCACGAAACATACGACGTCATCGTAGTTGGAGCTGGACATGCAGGCAACGAAGCAGCAGCAGCAGCAGCCAATCTTGGCGCACGGACCCTTCTCATCACGATGAACATGGGGGTCATTGGTCAGATGTCCTGCAACCCTGCTATGGGCGGGATTGCCAAAGGTCAGATCATCCGGGAAATCGACGCGATGGGCGGCTACTCTGGGATCGTCAGTGACCACAGCGCCATTCAATTCCGGATGCTCAACAGATCAAAAGGTCCGGCTATGTGGTCTCCGCGCACACAAAATGACCGCATGCGATTCGCTGAAAAATGGAGATTGATGCTCGAGGGCACTGCGCTCCTTGATTTTTGGCAAGATGCGGTCACTGGTTTAGTCATCGAAAACGGCATTTGCTGCGGCGTCCAAACGCAACTCGGATCAACCATTCGAGCCCAATCCGTCGTCGTCACTGCGGGGACCTTCCTCAATGGCTTAATGCACATCGGTGAAAAGCAATTCGGCGGTGGACGTGCTGGAGAGCGATCAGCTGTTGGCATCACGGAACAACTCGTCGAGCATGGCTTTACGGCAGACCGTATGAAAACGGGGACACCTCCTCGTGTCGATGGTCGAAGCATTGATTACAGTGTTCTCGAAGAACAGCTTGGCGACCCTGACCCTCGCCGCTTTTCCTATACAGAGACCCCTTTATTGGCTCGACAAATGAGCTGCCACATCGCACATACCAATACGGATGTGCATGACATCCTCAAAGAAGGATTCGATCGATCACCCATGTTCAATGGCCGCATTCAAGGTCTTGGACCACGCTATTGTCCCAGCATTGAAGACAAAATTGAACGGTTCCACACCAAAGACTCGCATCAGCTATTCGTTGAGCCCGAGGGATGGGAGACCGTTGAAGTGTATGTCAACGGCTTCAGCACCAGCCTCCCCGAAGACATCCAGGTGAAAGCCCTTCGCGCTGTTCCGGGGTTTGCAGGCGTTAAGTTCTTTCGGCCTGGATATGCGGTCGAGTATGACTTCTTCCACCCCACCCAACTTCATCACAGCCTCGAAACGAAAACAATCAAAAGCCTGTTTTTTGCTGGTCAAATCAATGGCACAACAGGCTATGAAGAGGCCGCTGCTCAAGGTTTGATGGCTGGAATCAACGCCGCACGTTCCACGTGGAACAAATCACCCGTTGTCCTCAAACGCAACGAAGCGTACATCGGAGTTCTCATCGATGATCTTGTGACTAAAGGAACGAAAGAGCCTTACCGCATGTTCACCTCTCGAGCCGAATACCGCATTCTATTGCGACAAGACAATGCTGACCAGCGCCTCACTCCGCTCGCTCACGACATCGGTTTGGCGCATGCTGATCGCTTGAGGAAACTAGAAGCCAAGCAGGACTCTATGAGAAAATTCCGAACGCGTTTAGAAAAAACCAGCGTCAGTCCTGACCAGGCCGCTGGTCTTTTAGAAGCAATTGACAGTGCGCCATTGCAACAGAAGCAGAAGGCCATTTCCATATTGAACCGCCCCGGAGTCAGTGTACAATTGCTCATTGATTCGCTCGACGAAATTTCAGTCGCCCAAAAGGAACTCAAGCTCGATGCCGAGTCCCTTGAAGCCATGGAGGTCCAAATCAAATACGCCGGGTACATCGAAAAAGAACAAGCCATCGCCGATAAACTGCAGCGGCTCGATTATGTCCAGATCCCCGCAGATTTCAATTACCACGCGTTGGAATCGTTGAGCAGTGAGGCCAGAGAAAAACTCTCGGAAACCAAACCAGACAACTTAGCTGGGGCTTCCCGAATTTCCGGTGTGAGCGCTTCCGATTTAGCCGTTTTACTTGTGCACCTTGGTCGTTGAGTCATGTTTCACGTGAAACATTCAAAACTTCCCGTTTTCAGCCTCACCATCGAGCTCTGCACTCCTTCGTAGACAACACCTCACCGCTCTCTCGAAACTTGTTTATCACAAAACATTGATTATCAGGTAGTTAAAATCAAAGCACTTGCGCTACGTCTGCTTATGCCTCTTGGCCCCAAGCGAACTACCTTTGCGCTTCCAAAAAGAACAGATTCATGGACATTCAAAACATTCTTTCCACACTCGGTATTCAAGATCACAATCACGGTGTCATGATTGGAACCCGTGCTTTCGGTGGTGGGGCTACCATCGATTCAATTTCACCCGTTGATGGCAAGCGCATCGCATCCGTTTCCAGCGCAACAGCTGCTGATTATGCTGAAGTCATGAAGCACGCACAAGCCGCTTACCTTTCTTGGAAGCAAGTGCCCGCGCCGAAACGAGGAGAAGTTGTTCGTCAATTTGGAGATGCCTTACGCGCTAAGAAAGACGCCCTCGGTGCCTTGGTGAGTTACGAAATGGGTAAATCACTCCAAGAAGGTTTGGGTGAGGTACAAGAAATGATTGATATCTGCGATTTCGCTGTTGGTCAAAGCCGTCAACTCTATGGAATGACGACACATTCTGAGCGCCCATTGCACCGAATGTATGAGCAATACCATCCCATTGGTGTAGTCGGTATTATATCCGCTTTCAACTTTCCAGTGGCCGTCTGGGCTTGGAATACCGCACTTGCTTGGATCTGCGGTGATTCTTGTGTTTGGAAACCATCCGAAAAAAGCGCGCTCTGCTCCATCGCATGCCAGAACATCTGGAATGACGTCGCTACTGCGAACGATGTTCCTGCTGAGCTCTCTTGTGTCGTGAACGGCCTTGCAGACGTCGGTGAGATGATGAGCAATGACCCGATGGTTCCTCTCGTGAGCGCTACAGGCAGCACCCGCATGGGCAAGGCAGTCTCCAAAGCAGTCGCTGGTCGGTTGGGACGATCGTTGCTGGAGTTGGGAGGAAACAACGCCATCATCATTGCTCCGGATGCAGACCTGAAGATGGTTGTGCCCGCAGCCGTATTTGGAGCTGTTGGAACATGTGGCCAACGCTGCACGTCTACACGCCGTATGATCATCCATAGCTCCATTTATGAGCAGGTTAAAACCGTTCTCAAAAACGCATATGGCCAGTTGAAGATTGGAAATCCTTTGGATGAGTCCAATCATGTTGGTCCATTGACAGATCAAGCCGCTGTTAAGATGTATCTCGACGCCGTTCAGGCCGTCAAAGACCAAGGGGGAAGCTTCGTAGTTGAAGGGGGTTTATTGGAAGGACCGGGATATGAAAGCGGTTGTTATGTCAGCCCTAGTATCGCTGAAGCGTCCAACGACTTAGCCATTGTTCAACATGAGACATTTGCCCCACTTGTTTATTTGATGAAGTACGACACGCTTGCTGAGGCAATCGCTATCCAAAATGGCGTTGCCCAGGGCTTGTCTTCTGCGATCATGACCAACAACGTGCAAGAAGCCGAGTGGTTCTTGTCGGCCAACGGTTCTGACTGCGGTATTGCCAACGTCAACATCGGTACCTCCGGAGCAGAAATTGGAGGCGCATTCGGTGGCGAAAAAGAAACTGGAGGAGGCCGCGAATCTGGTTCTGACGCTTGGAAAGCATACATGCGTCGTCAAACCAACACCATCAATTATGGAACGACCTTGCCATTGGCGCAAGGCATTTCATTTGATTTGGGTTGACATGAGACTTGGTGTTATTGGGTGGTTTTGGGTGGCTTTCATGCTTGGGTGTGTTGATCAAGATGCCGCTCCTGTCAATCAGGAAATTGCGTTTCTGCTCAACGATAGCACCCAGGCTGTTTTTCCAATCATCCTGAAGAACTCCGTCTTTGAGTTGCAAAATGGAGGAGAGGTCATGTCGTTGAATCCCATCAATGACACCACCTATCTCGTTCCTGTATTCGGTGGTTCTTGGGTTGTTCATCCTGACAAATCCTTGGGTATTTGGACCGACTCCTTGCGGTCTTCTGATTACCATGTTGACTTTCAAATTCAACCCAAAACACCACGCAACAACCGTGGTGAGTTGCCCAATGGGACATGGGACATCTGGTTCGGTGAAAAAGGTGCCGATCAACAAGCAGAGGGACAGCTCGATCTCAAAATCGAGGAGGGAGTACTTCGCGGAACGATTCGCACACCCACAGGAGATTACCGGTTTTTCTCTGGGAGTTTTACTGATGGATCACTCCACATGCAAACCTATGACGGGGCGCACCTCTATTGCATTCAAGCGTTGTTACGAGACAACCAATGGGTTGATGGGCATTTTTACAGCGGAAACCATTACCACACAACATGGAGTGCTGTTTCCGCCGCGCCGTGGATCACAGACGACGTTGTTCAAATCGTCGAAGTCACCCAAAATGACTTACGGTTCAACAGCTTCAACGTTCAAGGAGAACTGCAGCCCGTTTCTTTGGTTCCCGATTCCAACCAAGTGGTGGTGGTTGATCTACTCGGCACGTGGTGTCCCAACTGCATGGATGAAGTTCGGTTGCTTCGAGAAATCAAAGACAATCACCCACATGTTCGGATCGTTTCTGTCGCTTATGAACGCGACACCCTTCCGTCCGATGTTTTTCGTCGATTGGCTTTCTATGCAGCACAACTGGACATCGATTGGGAAGTTTATTGGGGGGGACGTGCTAGCAAATCTGTTGCTGCCGCAACATTCCCGTTTTTAGACGAGGTCATCAGTTTCCCAACCACCTTGTTCATTTATCCCAACGGAACCATCGCCATCCACTCTGGATTCAATGGCCCCGCTACAGGTTCTGCTTACGAGGCAGAGCACGAACGCTTCACTCACCTCGTTCACACGGGCTTATCGTTTCAAATCGACCCTTGATCAGCGTTCTGGGAAGTCATTCTCGACATTCACCTCAATCCGCTTGTCTTGATTGGCCAATTGCCACGCCGTGTGAAACACGAGTTTCCCAATTTCAGCCGTCTTTTCGTAATGAATTTTCTCTGGATCATCCCCTGGTTTGTGGTAATCCTCATGCACTCCACTGAAGTAAAAAATAACCGGGATGTTGTGCTTTGCGAAGTTGTAATGATCAGATCGATAGTAAAACCGATTCGGATCATCCGGTGCGTTGAATGTATAGTCTAAAGTGAGTTTCGTGTGCGCGCTATTCGCGTTCTCGCTCATCTCATGCAACTCCGTCGAGAGCTTATCCGAACCAATCAAGTAAACATAGCGATCGTCATCTGGGTGTGCTTCATCCGTTCGGCCGATCATATCTATGTTGAGGTTTGCAACTGTGTTTTCCAAAGGCCATACAGGGTGATCAGAGTACCACTCGCTTCCCAACAACCCTTTCTCTTCACCCACCACCGTCATCAGCAACACACTGCGTCTTGGGCCTTCTCCTGCGTCTACAGCCGCCATAAATGCTTGAGCCAACTCCAGGACTGTCACGGTGCCTGAACCATCATCGTCTGCTCCGTTGTGAATTTCACCATCAATGATACCTACATGATCATAGTGGGCTGTAATCACCACCACCTCATCACGCAACACAGAGTCCCGACCCGGAATGTATCCCAACACATTTTGCGTGTTGAATTGTCCTGAGCGGTCATTTAAATTGAAAGACCAATTCCCTAGCGGCAACAACTCCGCTAGCAATTCAACCCCTTTCAATTTCTTCTTTTCAATCTTTTTCCAGCTCTTCAAGGATGATTGCTTCCACCAGCCTGCTGTAGCGCTCCCTTCCATAAAGAATGTCGGCAATCGTGTTCCCTCTGTTTCTTTTGGGTCAGGTTGATCCAAACGCATCGATTTGCGCATCAACCAGGGTTTTAAACGGCCTTTATAAGCATTCAATCCTTCACCAATAACCACCAGAGCCCTTGCTCCATTGGCTTCTGCATTCAATCGCTTCTTCTCTAAACCATCTCGCCAATTCTCTTCCGCAGCACCCTTTGTTCCAGAGAACACGATCGCCACAACCCCGTTAAAATCCTGACCTTCAAAATCCTTTTCTTCACCCCACGACGCAAACACCATGGGAAGATTTTCCATGGATTTATCACGCATTCCTGGGTAAAAAACATAGTCCTCTAAAAAATCGAAAGACGTACCTGAGACAGTCAGGTCCCCTCCTAGGATCTGCGATCGCACCATGGGTACATCTTGATAATAACCTGCTTCCTGATACGGTTCAATGCCTACGGATTGAAAATAACTCGCTATATAAGCAGCTGCTTTTTCACACCCTGGTTCACCGGTTTCTCTGCCTTCAAACGCATCACTCGCTAAAACCGTCAAATGATTTTCCAAATCATTCGGCTCAATGGTAGCCGCCCATTTCGTTGATTGAGCAGACAACGAACCGCACAACCCCATCAACAACGCGAGTCCCGCACACGCTATTTTACTCACCCGTTCATTGTGTCGTCCCCCTTCGAATTCCTCCGATAAAAAAGCCCGGACAACTTCCAAAGCTTCTTCTTCTTCAATGAATCGCGCTGGGATACAAACCACGTTGGCGTCATTGTGCTTTCGAGTCAATAACGCGATTTCTCGATTCCATGCAATCCCAGCACGCACCGATTGGTGCTTATTCGCTGTCATCGCTACACCGTTTGCCGATCCACAAATCAATATTCCACGGTCCACCAATCCGTTCTCAACGTCAAGCGCTACTTGGTGTGCATGGTCCGGATAATCCACACGATCTTCTGTATCCGTGCCGCGATTGGTGACTTCATGCCCTTTGGATATTAACTCCTCTGTGATTACCTTTTTCAGTGCCGGCCCGGCGTGATCGCCACCTATCGAAATGCGCATGGATTCAAATTTGTAGCAAGGTAATTCACAACAAGACCGTTGATATCGTTAATCTTCGGTTTACAACTCCTAATAACTCCAACTTGCTATTCCAATCCTCTTCACCTAAGCCACCAATCCTCTAAACTTTCCAAATAATTTCGTTGGAAGTTTTAGGCTCCTTTATCACCCAATTTCATCCATTTACAGACAACTTGCATCAGTGAAAAATTCACACAGTGTCCGTTTATACCGGAATGTTCATGAAGTCGTTAAACCATTGATTTACAACCTCAATTTTTCAATTACACTGTTAAGAATCCACCTCTAAATTGTTTAGAATTCAAAAAACACAGGCCCATTGAACTTCATTACCAACCGTTTCAACAGCCCTATAGTTACTATGAATTATTCTTTAAGAATATACTTATATATACTATGTTGTTCATTCATAATCTCCGTTTCTGCTCAGCCTGAAATTGAAAATTGTGTCTGGACAACCTTTACTTTTGAGAATGGAAAAAAAGCAAGTGAAGGATGTTTGGTGGATGGGCAACCGGAGGGTGAATGGACAACATATTTTGAAAACGGAATTTTAAAAAGCAAGGGATCACGGAGTGAATTTGAATTGGATGGATTGTGGGAATTTTACCATGAAACTGGAGGCATACAAAGGCGAGTAGAATTTTTTAGAGGTGAGAAAAACGGGAAAGAGTGGAGTTATTCTGAAAACGAAACGCTCCTCGTAGAAAGCACATTTGAAAGAAACGTCCAGGTAGAAAATCAACTCATTTACAACCCGAACGGGTGGTTGAAACAACGCATTCCTTTCGATGCAGGAAAACCTCATGGATGGGGCAGAGAGTGGGCAGAGGACGGTCGGGTTATTGCATTACTCGAATATGATCAAGGGCGGTTGAGATCCACCCAGCGCATCAATGCATTGGACGAGCAAAATCAAAAAAAAGGAACCTGGATAGAATGGAATTCCATGGAACGTAAAACGGAAGAAGGTCCTTGGCGTGCAGGAAGGAGACATGGAATTTTTAAATTCTACGATGCTTTCGGTCAGCTGGATTATTTGGAAAAATTTGAATATGGTGAGGTGGTCAAAGACGCAGAAGCGACCACACCTGTTGATGTAAGAACAACGGTTCATAGCAACGGTGTTATTGCCACACGAGCAACCTATTCTGAAGGCGAAATGATTGGAGTATGGAGAGCTTACAATGATCAAGGAATTCTTGAGTCAGGTGCGTTGTATGAATCCAATAGAAAGGTAGCAGATGGAGTCACCGATGAGCAGGGGCGACGCATTGGTGCATGGATTTGGTACGATGAGATGGGCCAGAAAAAATCGACTGGAAATTATATTCTTGGTCAAGAGGATGGAGTGTGGCAATACTTCAGTCCTACAGGTCAAATGATACAGGACGGTTCCTTTCGAAATGGTTTATATCACGGTGAGTGGACGTGGTATTATCTAGATGGTTCTGTTCATCGCAAAGAACGGTATCGCAAAGGCAAAGAAAATGGAGATTTCACAGAGTGGAGTGACACGAAATCACTACTGAATAAAGGCCGGTATGAGAATGGTTTGAAACAAGGAGTGTGGATTGAAGATGTCAATGATCACCGAGAGGAAGGAAATTATTTGGATGGTTTAAAAAACGGAGAATGGAAGCATTTTGATGCGGATGGAACGGTGCGATTCAACGGTAATTTTAGTTTTGGAATCCCGGATGGAAAACACATTTATTCTCGTGCGAATGGAAGTACCTGGCGGATCGAACGGTATGAAGGAGGTGTGAAAGAAGGAAAATGGAAACTTTACACGGAGGAAAACCTGATTGATCAAGTCATTGAATACCATCAAGGAGAGATGATAAAAGTAGATGGCCAAACCATTCAAACAAGAAGAGAGCGTCGGATTACAAAGGAATTGAAGACAGAAGAATGACCATGAAAAAGGAAGGCACATTGTATTCGTGGTTATTTGCATTGAAGGATGCCTCGGCAGTGTATCAAAACGGTAACCTTTTGGAATCGAATGACCTTTTTGATCAATTCTTAAAACTCAATAGCGCTGAAATTTTAGATTGGGTGGGTTCAGGTGAGCATAAAGAGTCACGGTTCAATTGGCTGGATATACACCATCAAAACCAGGTAATCGAGGCTTCAAAGCGTGCGATTTCAAATCAAGAAATCTTGGTCACTCTCCGGGATATCACATTGATTGAATCACTGAAAGAGGCACACGACACCAATGGAAGGTGGTTTAAAATGCTCAGCAATTCAACAATGGAGGGCATTGTTTTGTTAGATGACGATCGAGTGATCGACGCCAATGAACGGATGGTTGAAATTACAGGTTTCAACGATGTCCAACAATTATTGGAAGCGGGCATTTTGGGTTTATTTCATCCAAGAGATTGGAAAAAACTATCGATTCGCCCAGGTGAGGTATTTGATTTTGAAATCGAAACCACAGGGGGATCGAAAATCAACATCGAGGCACAAATCACAAATTCGACTGACGCATCAGACACTTTACGCTCGCTTGTGATCCTGGATGTTACAGAAAAAAAACGAATCGAATACGACTTACTTCAAACAAAGGAACGGTTTCGGTTATTGGTTGAATCGAGTCCGATTGGATTGTTTCTGGTTGTTCAAAATCAAATTCAATACACCAACCAAGCGGCGTGTGATTTGTTAGCAGTCAACGATGAAGAGTCTGTTTTTCAGGAAGACATTTCCTCCTTGTTTATTTCGTCCGATCAACAGCGTATTCAAGAAGACATTGGAGCAATATACAGCGGTGAAAAAACGGCCTACAGTGAGGTTTCGTTGCTTTTGAGTACGGGTGAATCAAAAGCGGTTGGTATTCAAATGGGATTGACGTTTTATGATCAAAAACCAGCGGTTCAAATCACAGTAAGTGACCTGTCCACGCGTGTGATGTTGGTCAGAGAACAGATGCGTGCCTCCTCCGCAGAGGAAGCCAACGCTATGCTGAAACTGGAGATTGAACGTCACGAGAAAACTCAAAACCAACTAAGCGATGCGGAGCGATTGAATCAGTCCATTGTGGAGAGCTCCATTGACATGATCGTAGCGTTCGATATCGATGGAAACTTGATTCAATTCAATCATGCGGCTTCTGTTGAATTTGGTTGGACGTTTGAAGATGCGAAGCAACTGAAACCAAAACAATTCTTAGCCAGCGAAAGTCAGTTTTCAGAGGTGAATCGTGAGTTAAGCGAAAACAACTATTTCGCCGGTGAAGTTTTGGGATTGCGCTCGACAGGCGAGACTTTTCAGCTTTTAATGTCGGTTGCTTTGTTGCAGGATGGAGGAGGGAACACAATCGGCGCTGTATCGGTCGGTCGGGACATCACGGACCTGCACATGGCTGAATTAGAGCTTCGTCAAAGTGAAGAGCGGTATCGAGACATTCTGGATAACGCTTCAGACTTGGTCTTTTTGGTAGATGTCAAAGGAGAATTTACGTATGCCAACCCAGCATTTTTTAGAACACTGGGTTATGATGGATCTTCTTTGCGTAGAACAAACATTCAATCGATTGTTTCTTCTAACCAAGAGGATTGGATCGATGTCCTTTCTGGCACAAACAAGGAACTTGTTTTCACGAAAAAAGATGGGACCTCGTTGAGGATGTTAGGAGGCGCCTCCTTGCAACAAAACAACAAAGGCGAGCTGACCGGATTGCGAGGAATCTTCTTGGATGTTTCTGAGATGAGGGCCTACAAGCGTGATGCGATGGTTCAATCCGCCAAACTTGAATCCATTTTCAATTCAACCAAATACTTATTGATGTTCACGTTGGACCAAGAACTGTGTGTCAGTTCGACGAACCAGAACATGGAGAACACCTTGGAAACACGCTTTGGCGTGTGCCCTGAAAAAGGCATGGATGTTGTCGTTTTATTGACCTCATTGGCTTCTGAAGCACGGTATAATGGTCAACTAAGACTTCTCAAACAAGCCCAACGAGGGGTTCAACAACAATTTGAATTGCCATTAACAGACCAGACGGGCTCAATTGTATGGTACCAGGTTTTCGTTAATCCAGTGCGTTATGATAACCAGCAAGAAGAACTGAGTTGCATCGCATACGATATCACAGAAAGGAAGGAAATAGACCAACAAATCCGTGAAGCACTCAAGGAAAAAGAAGTGCTCCTGCAAGAGGTCCATCATCGGGTCAAAAACAACCTTCAGGTCATCTCGAGTATGCTAAATCTGCAGCGGCGATTCATTTCAGACCCGTTGATGTTGAACATCTTAGAAGAAAGCCAAAACAGGATATCCACCATGAGTTTCATTCACGAGTCCTTGTATCAGAACTCGGATTTCAGCTCAATAAGCTTCTCCTCATATCTCGAGCGGTTGACAAACAACCTGATCCACAGTTATTCAAAAATTTCTTGCGAGGTAGAATTGGTTTCCAAGTTGGATGATGTTCATATCAACCTAAAACAAGCAATACCGTGTGGATTGATAGTGAATGAGTTGGTTTCCAACTCGTTAAAATACGCTTTTATCGACAGGACACATGGGAAACTCGTGTTGCGCGTGCAGCAAAAAGGTGAGCAATTGGAAATTGAAGTCTCGGACGACGGAGTTGGATTGCCTGAGGGTTTTAGTTTTGAATCCAACGATTCTTTGGGCGTTTATTTGGTTCAGGCCCTAACGGAACAGATTGATGGAGTTTTAATTGTGAATAACAATTCGACGACGAACGCGTTAGAAAGGACCACAGGAACCTCCTTTTTGGTTAGATTTACCCCTCTCACGGATTAACGCATCACGATCACCATGCCCATCAATATACTTGTTACAGAGGACGAAAGCATCGTCCGTAAAGACATCGAGCGTTGCCTTGGTAACCTGGGTTATAACGTCATAGCTTCGGCTGATAATGGGGAGGACGCTATTTCATTGGCCATGAAACACAAGCCTGATCTGGCTTTGATGGACATCATGATCAAAGGTGACATGAATGGAATAGCAGCAGCAGAAGAGATCAAACGCAACATGGATATACCGGTTGTGTTTTTGACGGCTTACGCAGATGAGAGCACGTTGAATGAAGCGAAAATGGCTGAGCCGCACGGCTACATTTTGAAGCCATTCAAAGATGTTGATATCCAGACGGCGATCGAGATGGCGTTGCACAAGCACGGCAAAGAGCGCGAGATCAAGCAGGAAACAGAATTCTTACGCAGCTTGCAGGAGCACAAGGAGGATTCAGATGTCATTTTCGTAAAGAACAGAAGCCGCTTGGTTCGTGTGAAAAACGAAGACCTTCTGTTTGTAGAGGCTTTGAAAGACTATGTGGTAGTGCATACTCGGACAGAGAGCTACACCATTCACTCGACGATGAAGGATGTCGAAACGAAGTTGGTTGGAAATGATTTCCTCCGAGTACACCGAAGTTTCATTGTAAACATCGACGCAATAGAGAGCATTAAATACGCGATGATTTCGATCGAGGGTATGGACAAGGAAATCCCTGTTGGAGGAAGCTACAAGGACTCCTTAGCGTCGCGCATCAACCTCCTGTAACGAGGCCTTGATTCAATGATTTTGGACGAGCTCGGACTCGCTTAATATCTTGGAGAGCATGCAGTGGAATTGATGAACGCCTTTTTCTCGAGAGGGTGAAAAACGACCCGTTGTATAACCAGTCGATTGAATGCCTTTTTGCACGCTAGCCACGATGTCCTCATCTTCTTTTTCAACCAAATCCAAATCGGCTCCCGCGCCCTGATGCATCTTGGATTGATCATAAATGTACGATTTGAACAAGACGTTACTTTTGGTTTTACTGACGGGTTCTACAACGTTCACAGACAAACCCCAAGGGTAAAAATTCAGCATCAAGTTGGGGAACAACCAGAAGTAATAGGCGGATATTTTTTTCCCGAAATCGACATGATTTTCGGGTAATTCGAAAATAGAAGCGTCGTTGCGAGCATAAGCAATTTGCAAATTGCCCGAGTCAAACAAAACTGTTTCATAGGCATCATAATCAACCTCGGTGTTGAGGGAGGCATGAACAAAAGGAATATGAAACCCCTCGAGGTAGTTGTCACAATAAAGTGCCCAATGGGCGTCGACGGAATACCGTTGTTCGGGGCCGGGTTGATGAGTGAACGCATGAACAGGGAGAAAACCAACGCGTTCATCGAGTATACGAAAGAGGCTGTTCAACATGAACGAAGGGTTGATTCCTACAAATCGATGGCCGCCCCAATTGAGTAAGGGATGTTTCTTTAAATCATCGCAGGGCCTCGGGAAATCCGTGACACCTTCGAATTCAGGCATGGATTTAAACGAACCGTCGATGTTGAACTGTCGGCCATGATAACCACATACGAGTTGTCGAAGTTTGCATGGAGCGTCGACTAGTAAATTTCCTCGGTGGGTGCAAACATTGGAGAGACAGGCGACGGTGGCGTCATTTTGACGTACGAGAAGCAATGGTTCGTCAAGAAACCCTTGCATCAGGGTCAATGGGAACACGTTATCCTGTGGTTGTTTAGGGCCTTCGATGTCAGGGCCAATCCAGTGCCAAGCGTTCTTAAAAACAGCCGTACGAAGCCTCTCAAAAACAACATCGGAATCATAAAAAGCTGAGGGCAATGTCTCGGCCTTGTTGATATCAGAATCGACAAAAAACGTGTGTTGGACCATAGGATAAACGTAAAGCCTTGAAGATAAACTTTTAGAAAGTGAGAGCAACGAGATTCCGTCGTGTTGTTGCGTGCTTTGAATAGGACGGAGGTGGTATAAACAATTAACTGGTTAAAGGCCAGTTAAAAAGCTCTTAATCGTGGTTTTATACACACCCGTCAATGTTATATCGTACGCTTATTTATTATACTTATAATTTCGTGCCATGGACTCGTTTAAAACATTGGTGTTGGTTGTTTTAGTCTGCTTTGCAGCGGGCTCTGCAAACGCCCAAACGGATACGACCTTCTTCAACAATGCAGTGTATGTCCGGTTGAATATTCACGAGTTGGATAGTGTCATTAAGTCGGTTCAAACTCAAATTCAAACCTTAGAGAACTTAGCTGCTGTTGCTGGAGGAACAGCAGATCTTACTGCATTGTGGACAGCGGTGAATGCGAATACGGCGAAAACAGGAATTACCAACACGCAAGCCGCAGCAATCACTGCCAATACATCGAAATTGGCTGGAATAGCAGAAGGCGCTACAGCCAACGCTACAGACGCTCACTTAAAGAATCGAGTCAATCACACTGGAAGCCAGATAGCAAGCACCATTTCGGACCTTGATGCGGAAGTAGCGAACAACGTGACCGTTGCTGCGAACACCGCGAAGATTTCCTACACGGATGCTGCCGCTGTTACTGCGAACACCGCGAAGACTTCCTACACGGACGCTGCCGCTGTCGATGCAAACACCGCGAAGATTTCCTACACGGATGCTGCCGCCGTTACCGCAAACACCGCGAAATTGTCGGGTATAGCCGAAGGCGCGACAGCGAATTCGACAGATGCTTATTTATTGAGCCGAACCAACCACACGAACACGCAAGTTGTAGCGACCATTTCGGACTTTGATGCGGAGGTGTCTAACAACACCAACGTTGCTGCGAACACATCGAATTCTGTGCCCGGTTTAGGAGACTACCTAACTATCGATGAGAACGACAATGAAATCGAAATATCAGGAGCAAACCTGCTTGTCAACAGCGGAGTAGGACAGACCGATGCGGCTGTCAATGGGCTTGGTAATATCATCATTGGTTATGATGAAGCCACCATCGGAGATACAAAAACAGGCTCTCACAACCTAGTTGTAGGACCAAACCATAACTACTCTTCTTATGGTGGAATTGTCGTTGGATGGGACAACAGTATTACAGGTCCTTATTCCTCTGTTACGGGAGGGTCTATTAACGTCGCCTCGGGTGAGTCTTCCTCTGTTTCGGGAGGGAGTTATAACACCGCCTCGTTTACTTATTCCTCTGTTTCGGGAGGGAATTCTAACACCGCCTCGGGTGAATTTTCCTCTGTTTCGGGAGGATCGAATAACAAAGCCGAGGGCATCCGTTCCTATGTTTCGGGAGGAAATCAAAACACCGCCTCGGGTCAGAATTCCTCTGTTTCGGGAGGGTATGCGAATACTGCTAGTGGAAACTCCTCTTCCGTTTCTGGGGGTAGTTATAATGCTGCTAATGGAGAATTGTCTTCTATTTCTGGGGGTGTAGGGAATAACACGCATGGTTCGAGTACCTCCATTTTAGGAGGAAGCCAAAACGAAACGTCAGCCACTGAAACCGATATGTCCGTAATAGGTGACTATCAAAATTCGTTCATGGGTGATATTGCTTCGGGTGATGAGCTTTATTTAGTGACCGGAGAGCTCGTAATCGTATCGGGTTGCATGGATTCCAATGCGGACAACTACAATAGCAACGCCTCCATTGACGATGGTTCATGTTATACATGCACTGATTTCGACGATTTACAAGGTCCTACCACGGATGATTCAGCCCACTGTGAAAACAACCCTGGAAACGGAGCGATTTCAGTTGCGATCACAATGGATATAAACACCACGTCATATACAATTAATTGGACTGGCCCGAATGGTTATACAAACTCAGAAAGCAACTTAACAAGTTCGTCATACAACTTGACAGACTTGGATTATGGTACATACACGGCTACCCTCAATGACACCAATAATTGTACTTCCGACCCCGTAACCTTTGAAGTTCTTCCCATTGTGTGCTTTATCAACAATTAATTGACGTCGTGAAGGGATTGTACAATCGTACGGCTCTTTTTAATTCGCCGTGGGAGTGAAATTTACTTCTTACTCCGCTCGAAGAATAGCATGACCGAACCGGCATTGATTCCAATATAACCGAGTGAAATGGATTTATTCGAGACATCAATGACCAAGAGGTAGCCGTTGAGTCATGGCGGGGTTTCATTATGTTGGAGGGTTTTGGTGTAGTTTTCTTCAATGAAACGACCAGATCTGATAGCCGGTACGATGACATGGGGTGTTTGGGGAAAGGACATGAATCGCAATGCGATGGCCCAACACATTGAAGGGTGCATGCAACAAGGTGTCTTTGCGTTTGATCACGCGGATATTTATGGCGATTTCACAACAGAACGTTCGTTTGGTGCGGCGTTTTCCGAAACGGATATCGCGAGGGAGGACGTGTGGTGGATCAGTAAGTGTGGAATTCAGTACCCCAACCCCCAAAAAGCGGAATCGGTTAAGCATTACAATTACAGTCCAGCCCATATCCGTAAGTCAGTAGAAAACAGCCTGCGAAATCTTAAAACAGCGTATTTGGATGTCCTGTTGTTGCACCGTCCTAGCCCGTTGATGGATCCAGAAGCCATTCTTCAAACACTGCATCAGTTGCGCGAAGAGGGGAAAATAAAATCCTGGGGTGTTTCGAATTTCACGCCCTCTCAAATGAGTCTTTTTCAGGGCGATGAATCCCCGCTGTGGAATCAATTGGAGTTCTCGGTGACCCGCACCGAGCCCATGACTGATGGTACCTTGGATTACATGAAGGCCAATCAAATTGGCGCAATGGCGTGGTCACCGTTGGGTTTTTTTTTCAAGGAAACAAATGCACAACAAGAGCGCTTGAAACACGTTTTGGTTGCGCTTAGCGAAAAAACAGGATGGACACTAGCACAATTGATCTTGGCTTGGTTGGTTCGTCATCCAAACGGAGTCATTCCCGTGGTGGGAACGACTGATTTGAAGCGATTGGCTGAATTGAAAAAGGCAACGAGCATTCAATTGGAACTCGAACACTGGTTTGCCATGACGGAGGCAAGTTGGGGCCATCGCGTTCCTTGAATCGACGCCGACAAACCGCACAAATCCTCGGTGAGCGCATGAGCTCCACCGCACCAGAATCATTTCACTCCGTTCAGAGAATCACGCTCTAATTCGACCATGATTTCATTTTTACGGTTCAACAATTCATAGGGGGGGTTGTAGGCTAGAAAGTAAAACCGATCGGAATAAGCAACCCCCTCGGCCATTAAAGCGGCTTCTAATTTCTGTTTGAAGCGCTCTATTTTTTCATCGTTCGCCCACCCCCCAAAAGAGATGACAGCAACGGTTTTTGCAGGCTCCTCCCGAAACTTGATTTGTGACTGGTTGGGTTGTGGAAGGGTCTTCTGATTGAACTTTTTAGGCACCAGAAACATCATGGTCATCGAGTCTTCCAAAGAAACCGTGACCGGCGAGGTCATCGCGATTTTTTCATTCTGAGCGTTTCCACCAAAGATGTATCCCGCCAAAATGGAAAAACCTTGGCTCGAAGAAGCCTTGTATTGATTGCTAGATAGCGTCACCGAGGCAAACAAACGCGACTCATACCGGCGGATTTCAAACCCATTGTGTGTTTCATTGACGACATACGGGTAGGTTTCAATGTTGTTGTGCCCTTTCATGCCGACGCGTTGTGTGATGATGAAGGTCAAGACCAGGACCACCACTAGGATGAATAAGATTTTCAATGCTCGACTCAATTTAGAACGGTTAGTATTCCAACTCGCCTTCCCTTTACGGTCCTGTTTATAGTGACGATGAAAAGGCGTTGTGTCCGCAAATCTAGGCGTGCCGTCAAAAATCGGGCACAAAAAAAAAACAAGCCTCGAAAAAACGAGACTTGTTTAGAATGGCTCCTCCTCTTGGACTTATCTCGAACCAAGTTTCTGAGGGTTTTCGAAACTGTACAAATTACGGGAATTGCTGGGTACAGATAGAGTTGATGGGGCAAGTGCGAAATACGGATTCAGCAAAGAGAGACAACCCAATTCATCATTAAACCAGAACAAAAAAGAAGGAGTTACGTCACGCACAAAAGGATCGCTGAACCACACCACGCGGGACACAAAGGAGTTCTTGAACGCAGGCGTCAAAAATGAGCACCCACGAATCGAGGCGGCGCTTTTGGATCTGTTCGAGACTAACAAAGCTAGTTACCTGAATGCAATCACCAAGCTGCTACCATTTATTACGCCCAAAGCGAGTGAGATGCATTTGCTTACGCCCGATACGCTATCCAAAATGCCATCTTGGTTTGATGACATACCAATAGAGTACGCAGCACCGAGAACATAAAAAAACGAAAGCAAAAAAATCCAATTAAAACCGTACATTGGCCGATTAAAACCGTACACTGGCCGACGAAAATTGAAATTAAAGCCATGAAGTCAATAAAACTTATTACGCTTATCTGCGCGAGTTTTGTGCTAACCACGATTACCTCTGGACAGGACACGCTGAAGTTTGAACGGACAACAACCATCCAAACGCTGGAGAACGGGAACATAAACATTGCAACAAACCCGATCGTGCTTCAGCAGACGCTGGATAGTATTTATACGCTGCACGCGAGGATGGCTGATAGCCTGCAATCCGGAACGGTTACAGGGACGTCCAAGTTTTTACGCTTACTCGAGACCTTGGAAACAGGCGGGGACGTGTTAGTTGGCGGCGATTTAGAAGTCATAGGTTCTGCTACGATTGGCGGAACCACTTTCGCTAACGGCGGCCTTGAGACAACAAACCTCGAAACCGACAACATAACCGTGTCTGAAAATGGAAGTTTTGGACAGGATGTGTCAGTAGGCGGCACGCTGACTGTTACCGGTGCGACGACGTTAAATTCGACCTTGAGCGCTCAAACTTCCACGCTTTCTTCTGCGACGATTACTGGCGACGCTTCTATTGGAGGAAATACATCGATGACTGGTGCGCTTGACGTTGATGGCTCGTCGGAGTTAGACGGCTTAAATGTGGACGGCGCGACAACATTAGATGCATTTACAGCTGACGGAAACGCGGACATCAATGGCAACGCGGATGTGAGCGGCACCCTCAATGCAGGGGCGTCCATGCTTTCTTCTGCGACGATTACTGGCGACGCTTCTGTTGGAGGAAATACATCGATGACTGGTGCGCTTGACGTTGATGGCTCGTCGGAGTTAGACGGCTTAAATGTGGACGGCGCGACAACATTAGATGCATTTACAGCTGACGGAAATGCGGACATCAATGGCAACGCGGATGTGAGCGGTACCCTCAATGCGGGAGCTTCGACTCTTTCATCTGCCACAGTAACAGGGAATGTTGATATTGAGGGCACCTTAGACGTGAGTAATTTGGCGCTAGCGACGTTGACGCCAAAAGCGGGGGCAACTCAGATTCAAGTAACTCCTAGTTCGAGTGCCGGAGATGATGAGACTGTGCCCGGAGATTACCCCCTGCTTATTACAGGAACTAAGACTGGTTTATGGATTGAGCTCGAAACAACGGGAAATGACATGAGTTCATTTGCTGGCGTAGCAGGCGAATCGGTTCCTCCTCCTGGAGATGATCAGAACTTCATAACGTTTGGGACCTCTCATGTCGCCGGAGGCGTCACAACAAGGACTGCTTACGGGAGAATTGAAGGAACAGGCGCTTGGTCTCTTGCAATTGAACAATTGTTCTCATCGATGAACAATGTTTTCGATAACGCCTCGAGTGGCCAGTCGAATCAGGCATTTGCGGCTTCCATGACAGTCAAAATAGATATCAAGAACCATTCTGGCTTACCAACTACTTCAACCCCGTATACAGATTATTTCCCGGGTTATCTCATGGTGATGGTCAAATCAGCTCAGAACAGCTGGATTTCACCCCCATCAGGTATAACGTTGGAAAATGTCTTCACCGGCTTTGGTTCTACGGCGGGAATGTCGAATCCTAGCATTGTGGAAGGGTGGACTGGAGAAAGGGACAATTATGACAATTACATTTACTCAGACGTCCTCGGGCACAACAAAACAGACGACAACGGAAATTGTGACTCATATGAATGCGCCAAATGGGTGTTTATAGATCCAATTACTCAACCAGGGGTGTATACCATCAAGGTGCCTGAAGGTGCCGCGGACGATCATAATGGACTAACATTGCGGTGGGTAAATGCAAACGCATTTGGACCAAATCCTCCAGAATGTTCGGGATGTTCAAGTGGCGATTTGGACAAATCATATGGCATGAATGACAAGGAAAATCGAGTTGGTATTAAGATGACTAATACTATGGGAGTTGATCTACTCGATATAAATTATACCCAGGAGGACCATTCGTTTCTTGAAATGTTCACAGGGCAGGGGCATAATGAATGGCATCTTGAGGATCCATACGACGAGGATTTTACTGTCGCGACTGTTAGCCCAGATATTCATTGCACCACTGCAACCAGTGGTTGCAGCGGTGGACGTGTTGGCGAGGTGGAATATCATGCGGAATTTTTCAACTTGGCCTACCCTCCTTACTACGATAACAACCCAGGAGGTGCGGGCGTCGTTACATATAACAATTCTGAATTTGGGTGGGGGGCTACAGACTTTGCTTGGTTCGATATCGAAAAAGGCGCCGAGCTTCCTGATGGTGGTGAGGTAGGAGGCGGATCTCAATATAGCGACTCATCAGAGGAGCCGAGTGAGGGTCAGGTGCAAAGCACGGTGTCAGGACTTCAGGGCAATGCGGATTTAGCGTCAGCGGCACTTGAAGAAGTGCAGATGGTTATAGATGTGCTACAGAATATCATCGATTTCGTTGTGTCTTTTTTCCCGCCGGGAGTTCCCTTTGACTTTTTTGATATTCTAGATGCTGCGGGCCAGCTGTTCATGTCTATTTATGATATCTATCTGTATTTTTACGATGGGGTGACAAGCACCGGAATTCAATTTGTATCACGCGGAGCGGATTACGCAGAGTTTGTCCCCAAGGCCGACCCTCTAGAGTTTATGGCTTACGGTGATGTCGTTGGAGTTAAAGACGGCTTGGCTTCAAAGTCATTTTTCGAAGCGGACCACTATTTTGTTGTATCCAAGGCACCACTAGTTCTAGGCAATGCAGTCGACGAGCATTCTGAATCCCACATGGAAAAGCTTGCGTTTTTAGGGCAAGTTCCAGTCAAGGTGAAAGGCATGGTAGAATCAGGCGATTACGTATTGGCTTGTGATGATGGTAGTGGTATCGCGGAGGCTAAAAACTCATCGGAGATGAGCACAAGTGATTACTCGAGGGTAGTCGGTGTCGCGTGGGAAAGTAGTGCCGCAACTCAAGAAAAACGTGGGCTAAAAGGACCATATCAATTGATTTTGACCGCAATAGGTCTGGACAATAACAACTTCGTTGCTGAAATGAATCGGGTGCAGGATGAGGTTGATAATCTCAAAGAAATCGTTAACTCACTTGTATCGAGTCTCAATAAATTGGGCGCGGACATAGCCGTTCCCGACTTGCAACTGAGCAGTTCTAATGTATCTGAAGAAGCAAACACGATGGCGTGGGAAGGTAGCATTGATAAAATGATGAATTCTACTTTGACAAGACCTGCTGACGAAGCTCTTTACGAAGCAGCCAAGAGGTTCGAAGACGATCCGGTAGGATCGCGCAAGATGTTTGCGGATATTTTGGAGGATGAAATGGGAAAGCGTTTCGGCTTAGATATTCAGGAGGACTTTCCTTGGTTTCGGAAGATTATCGAAGACCCAGAATTTGCCGGCAGTGTTCGAGAGGTCTGCGAACGCGAGATCCGAGGACTTCACGAAATGCTCGAAGAACGTTCCAACCCTGACAAATCAACATCCAACTTACGTCCGGAAAAGACGATGCCTGGTGCGCGTAATCCAGCAATGAAGAGAATGCCTAACGCTTCGAATAAATCGGAAGAAGGCGCTTCAAGGCCCAAAATCCGGTAATTAAGACGTTCAAAACCTCGAAAGTCCAAGCGGGAGATTGCAGCGATGCGGTCTCCCGTTTTTGGTTTTTTATTCGCCCGGAAAAATGATCGAACCGCTGATTTGAACCCTGCGATTGAACTCAGACCCAATGGTAACACTCCTTTCGAGAGGGCACAAAAAAAACAAGTCTCGATTTTTCGAGACTTGTCTTGTTTGGCTCCTCCTCTTGGACTCGAACCAAGGACCCTCTGATTAACAGTCAGATGCTC
>ERZ887849.543-NODE-543-length-40068-cov-10.934571_pt1 | contig 40068 bp, 43 predicted proteins | sample MGYA00521267_ERZ887849 | MGnify/ENA primary metagenome ERZ887849 (study PRJEB32303, sample SAMEA104408601) | aquatic metagenome | biome: Brackish water; feature: Pelagic; material: water | place: Baltic Sea | collected 2014-06-06T16:11:00 | depth 2,863 m ... | reverse complement strand
CCTTGCTTTGCTGCATCCAAAAACCCTCGATAGGCTTCGATAAAGCTTTGCGCGGTTCCACGTCCTGCATAGTGCATCAGACCGAGCATGTATTGCGCTTCAGCGAGTTTCTCAGCTGCGGCAGCTCGAAAGCGACGAAATGCTTCTCTGTCATTGACCTGAGTGCCGTACCCGGAGTAATACAACAGGCCGAGGTTCAAATTGGCCTCAGCCAATCCCTGATCGGCCGCTTGTCGGTACCAATTCATCGCATCCGGATAATTTTGCGTGACGCCGAGCCCGCGCTCATACATGAGGCCCACATTATTCTGTGCTTCTGCGAGTCCTTCTCGTGCAAGCGGTAACCACGAACGCATGGCCGTTGAGTAATGGCCACGCTCGAGTGCACGAATCCCGGGCTCTACGGTTGTCTCGGCGGAAAAACTCAGCGTGCTAGCGATCAATATAGAGCACGCGAGAACCCGCTTAACCCCCGTCAACAATGACTTCAATCCGCCGATTACGCGAACGACCTGCGGTCGTGTCATTACTGTCCAAGGGTTTTGTATCTGCGTATCCGACAACAGTGACTCTTCCTTGTTGAAGCTCGGTATTTCCAAGCAGATAGTCTGCCACAGCCGCCGAGCGCGCCGCAGATAAATCCCAGTTGGATTGGAAGCGCTCACTGAAGGCAATTGGAACATTATCCGTATGCCCAGCAATGGTCACCGTCCCGTTGGTCTGCGCCACCGCACTGCCAACACGATCCAACAAGGGTAAGAATGCAGACTCAAGATCGGCAAACCCTGACCGGAATGATCCTTGTTCCGCAAGACGAACAATAATCTTGTCCCCCTCGCGCTCCACTTCAGCCAACCCTTTCGCAATATCGTCAGACAGCTCCATCCGAATTTGTTCGAGTTTATCTTGGAGCTGCTCCTCACTATTCGATCCGCCCGTTCCGCCTTGCGCTTGACCGCTCTGGGCAAGATCGCCCGATTGCTGCCCAGACTCTGACTGGTCGCGGACAGCGACCTCACTGGCCACTTGAGACTGCGCGTCAGCGACTTTGGCAAATATCTCGAGTGTCTCTTGCGAGACCAGCCCACCTTGGGCACGGCCGTCATCGGTCGATCCTTCACCACCACTGGTCGCGGGTGATGTCAGTTCAACAACAATCTTTTCATCCTCGACCTTCACTTCCACTTGACCTTCGGCGATCTCTTTCGCAAGTAACTTCTCGACCGTTCTGAAGTCCGCATTGTCTTTGAAGTCTTCGGTTTTGTTCGATGTCTGAAGTTCCACTTCCTTTTTGGTCTGGTCAGTCGTCTTCTGCTGAACAGTCTGGATTGGGGTGGGTTGCGCCACAGCGGGTGAGAACGATTTTGCAATCATACTTTGCGCTTTAGGTGGCTCAACGGTTGGAACTAACCGCTGTACACCGAATGCCGATCGCATGGACCCAGAAATCTGCTTGTACTTCGGAACATTCATCTCAGCAAACGAAAGGATCAGAACGAAGAAGGCCATCAATAGCGTCGCCATATCCGCAAAGGTTGCCATCCAGGCCGGTGCACCACCTTTACAGGGCGCACACTCCTCACACTTCTTTGGGGGATCTTCCTCCGGTGGATCGTCCGGTGGCAGTTCGTCCTCGTCAGGCACCGCTGCAGCAGGAACTGGTGCGGCAGCCACTTCTGCCGCCAGTTCAGCCTCGTCGGGCCCTTTGGTTTCTTCAGCCATTATGATTTATCCTCAGCTTGCAGAAGCAGCCATGGCCCTTTCGCGAGCTTTTGGATCAAGGAAAGATCCCAAGACATCGCCCATGACACGTGGATTACCACCTTCATTGATGAACATAACAGCCTCAATGATCAATGCATTATTGAGCGCTTCCATGTCACTTTTTGTCTTCAGCTTCATAGAGCAAGGAATCAAAATCACGTTGGCCAAAACGGCTCCATACATTGTTGTCAACAAGGCCACCGCCATTGCAGGCCCAATTGACTTCGGATCGGACATATTCCCCAACATCAACACCAACCCAACGAGAGTGCCAATCATTCCCATCGCCGGCGCAATCTCGGCCCAAGCAGCAAAAAAACTAGCGCCAGCCGTATGCCGATTTTTCATCTGCTCGTTCTCGCGCTCGAGAGATGCTCGAATCAATTTGCCGTCCGTGCCGTCGACCAGCATGGAGATCGCCTTGGCCATATACTTGTTCTTAATGTCTTGGCCTTCGAGCGCAATCATTCCGTCTTTTCGGGCGATCGTCGCCAATTCCACCAGTTGAACAATTAAATCTTCTGGCTTGTCGGGATAGCCGCCGAAGACTTTCCCAAAGACTTTCGCGAAGCCAATGAACTCAGGTAAGGTCGATCGATACAGAGTGGCCATGATCGATCCACCCAGTACAATCAACATTGACGGAGTATCGATAAAAGGCGTCGGATCGCCCATCGCCATGACGATGAGTCCCAATGCCCCAATCAACCCGATGATACTTGCGATATCCATGCTTAACCTCGTTTGTGAGCCACTGACTCAAGCGAAACCCGTTTGACACTTATCGGCCCGAATCATGGAAAATTTACCTCGATTCAAATTTTACGGACCAATCCCGATATACTAAATGACATCAAAGCACGTTGTAGGAGGATAAAGTATGCGAGCATCCCTGTGGACTCTCAGCCTCTGTCTCGTCCTCGCTGGCTGCGACCGAAACATCGATCTCCCTGATTGCACAACGCAGTTTGATCCCACCGATTATGGCAAATACCTCGTTGATACAAATCAGGGCCTTGCAACTGATGCGCAAGGCAATGTGTGGTATCGATGCAAAGCCGGACAGACTTTCCGTGGCAAACGATGCCTCGGGGATCCAGTCTATCTGACCCGCACTGAGGCCGACAGTTTCGCCCGTGATTTTTCTGAAAAAGTAGGGATGCCATTTCGGTTACCCACAAAAAGCGAAGTCAAATCAATTATCGAATCGAGCTGTGATAGTCCTGCGGTGAACCCCAATGTTTTTCCTGGGCTCTCCACCGAAAACTACTGGCTACAAGAAAGTTCCTGGCACGGTGAGCGATTTGGGTGTTCTGTCTATATGTATCAAGGGTCGGTGTCTTGTCGGCAATCAGCGGATATCCCTCAACCGGTGCTGCTTATTCAAGGGCGTTAAGCAAGTCGACCAGAGTCTTTTCCTCGAGGCTGTTGGTCCGTGAGTGATTCACGGCGCTCTGTCTTTGGCTGAAAGCTTTGGCAGTGGCGTCCGTCGATTCGCAACACTTGCAAACAGGGCAATCCTTGACTCTTAAATCCGATGGACTCACAGCGATAGGGGAACTTTGGGTCCCAGCTCACCGCAAAAAATCGGCATTGCCAGCAATTAGGGCCCGCGTCACTCAACGTCGCTTCCGGTAATAATCAAAGTAAACCCGCCAAGCAATCATCACCACCAAAGCAATCCCAATCCCGTACCCGAGCCACGCGCGTGCATCGATACCGGCTGGAAAACGTACCTCAGGTTGCAGCCACATCATCATCAGCATTGGGACGGCCACCATCAGATAGACCCGAATAATCCGGCATACTTTGCAATCAGGCCCACCAAACTTAAACATACCAGCCATCCGTTGCTTGACCTTATGGTGGACTGTATCAAACTCACGCCACGCCAGCATCCACTGGGTTTCAATTTCGAGAGTAAGGAGCCGAGATGGCTGATTTGTATTTTTGGGCTTCTAAGCTCATTGGATTCTTTCTCGAACCACTGCATGCGCTTGGTCTGCTGACCGCCCTGACTTTAGTCACACTCAGTCGGTGGCGTCCGCGCGCACGCCAAATCGGAGTGCTGTGTCTACTGGTCAGTTGGGGGCTCCTCGGAGCTCTCCCGCTCTGGCACACCCTGCTCGGAACATTAGAGCAACAGAAGGTTCGGCCTACGACACTCCCAGATCAGATTGCTGGAATCATTGTGCTCGGTGGAGCCCTCGACTCTGGAGGCATTCATCAGCAGCACGGCGTCGTCGCACTCAACAGTGCCGCCGAACGGATGACCGAGGCCCTCACCCTCATGCGGATCTATCCGAATGTTCCGGTCGTATTTAGCGGGTACTCGGGCGAGTTACGTCCACGTGGCGCGTCAGAAGCGCATCTGGCCCTCCAATTCTTTGACGAAACCTGGGGATCCACCGATCGCATTCTCTTAGAAGACCAATCCAGAAATACCGTCGAAAATGCGCGCTATACAGAGGCATTAATTGCCGATCTGAGTCCGCATCCCTGGCTGCTGGTCACCAGCGCCTTTCACATGCCTCGGGCACATGCGATCTTCTCAGATACGCGCCTCACGACAATCCCTTACCCCGTCGACTACCGCTCGATGCATCCATCGGATAGTCGGTGGTTCAACTTACTCGATGGTGCCACCCTTGCCACGCTACTGATCCACGAATGGGTCGGACTCACGGTCTACCGGGTATTTCAGTCTGATTGAGCGGCGGCATCGAATGCGGTCCGTAAGCGGGCGACCGCATCACCCAAGGGCGAAGTCAGCTCAAATCGGACCGGCCACCAGCGACCATCAATTTCGGAGAAATATAAACGGCGAGAGATCTCCTCTTCGCCAAAGCGAAACAAGCCACGACGCTCAGAGAACCCTCCGATACGCTCAACAGAGACATCACAGACGCGCGACATGCCTGAAAAAAACGGGGGATCATCTTGGATTGCCTGTTGCTGACGATCCGTCACTCGCACGTTATAACGGCGAATCCCATCAAACACACGAAATAGACCGTCACAAGCTTGCCCAAGCCCCAACTGACGGCTGAGGGCAAAGACTGGCGCAAAAGGATCGACCGTCCCAGCGGTCGAGTCCTCAGGAACTGGGGTCAACGCATACTTGGATGGTCGACTACGGATCAACTCCACTTGAGGTTGCCGATCAGCGGATGGCCAGAGGACATCGACTTGACTCGAATAATCGCCCCATTGCCCAAAGCCACTGAGCGTTCGCATCGCATTCGGAAGCGCCATCACTTCGAGCGAGCCTTCTGCATCTGACCACCAAGACGCCACACCACGGGTGGCAAATTGCACCTGCACCGACTGCAGTCCGTCGATATCCACCAATGCGGCTCGGAAATCAGCGAGGTCCACTGGGCCTAATGAGACCGTGTAGTGCAAATCCACGGGGGTTTCCGCCAAGACTGCACTCGCGCACACCAGCATCCCTACACCAACACCGCGACGTGCGACTCGCATACAACCTCCCGGGCTCTTTCCCCAAAGGTATGGGGTCAGGGTCGCGTCCTGCAAGGTCAGATCGCGAGATTCGCTAATCCCGAAGCGATGGCAAGGCGCCAAGTTGACCGCGGCAATAGACCAAGGGTGACTGGGTCGCTTCGGGGGGCTCTACATAGATCACTTCACCCACTAAAATGCCGTGATCACCGCCATTATAGAGGGCATAGGGTCGACAGACTAAATACGCAAAGGCACCGGGTAGTCGAGGTGCTCCCTCAGGCCCTTGGGTGACGTCGATCCCCAGTGTCTTCTCGCCCCCCGATTTAGAAAACTGCCACGCAAGACCTGACTGATCGCCTCCCAAAATGTGGATGCTAAAAATATGAGCTTCAGTTAAAGCCGCATAACAGTCTGCGTGCTTCGATGGGCAGACTAATACCAGCGGGGGATCCAGAGACACAGAGCAAAATGCGCTCGCCGTCATCCCCTTGAGCACACCAGCCTGATCCCAGGCCGTCACAACGGTCACACCAGAGGGAAATCCACCTAGAGTGGCCTTAAATGCTTCAATTGATACGCTCATCCACCCGCCTTGATCGCTTTAAAATTCCATGCTTTCAGTGACTCAAGCACTGCATCGACCCGATTTCCCTGAATCACGATCTGCCCATCTTTTGCCGACCCACCCGTCCCAAGACGTTGCTTGAGGCGCTTCGCGAGCGTCACAAGCTCATCCGGCCCACCAGGAACGTCCCAAATTACAGTCGCTTCTTTACCACCCCGCCCTTTGATCTCACGACGTACCCTGCAGACAGAATCTGCCGGGTTCGCAATCGGAACAGGTGTTGAGTCAGATCGAATACGACCCGACTCGGTTGAAAAAACGAGCCGAGTCTCTTTAGACATGCCTACAAATCTTCTATCCGTGATTCGATATCTGGCCGCGCCATTGCCCGAATGAGATCGGTAATGTTGACGACGCCGACACACTGACTATCACCATCCATGACCCGTGCATGGGAGGATGGAGAGTCTGTCACCAATTGTGCGGCATCTTCCACCAGCATGTCACCTGACAACTCAGGACCTGGCTGTCCATTATCTGGCTTCATGATCGTTTTGAGCCGTATTACCCGGCCACGATTAATATCTCTGGTGAAATCGGCAATGTAATCATCCTTCGGTTTCAGCACGATTTGCTGGGGCGTGCCCTGCTGAATCACGCGCCCATCACGCAAAATTGCGATGCGGTCCCCAATTCGAAGTGCCTCCTCGAGATCATGGGTAATAAACACAATGGTCTTTTTTAGCTCGGATTGCAGATCCAGCAAAATATTTTGCATATCTGTCCGAATCAATGGATCCAATGCGCTGAACGCCTCATCCATCAATAAGATATCTGCATCAGTGGCCAGTGCACGTGCCAATCCAACTCGCTGTTGCATGCCCCCAGAGAGTTGACCTGGGTAATTCTCTTCATAGCCAGCTAGACCGACCCGCTCAATCCAATGACATGCACGCTGACGTGCCTCCTTATCGGACATCCCCTGAATCTCCAGCCCATACTGGGTATTCTCCAGCACCGTCCTGTGCGGTAAGAGCGCAAACTTCTGAAACACCATCGATGCACGCTGACGCCGAAAATCGCGCAATTCAGACTCGCTCATGGAGAGGACGTTGACGCCGTCGATCCACACTTCACCAGACGTTGGCTCGATCAGGCGGTTAATATGCCGAATCAGCGTTGACTTCCCAGATCCCGATAGCCCCATCACCACCTGGATGCCTTGTTCTGGGATCTCCAAATTGATGTTATTCAGGCCAAGGACGTGATTGTACTCATCGTTGAGCCGCTCCTTGGTCATCCCATCACGGACCTTTTCCATCATTGCCGCCGGATCTGATCCGAAGATCTTATAGAGTGATTTGATTTCAATTTTGGTCGTCATGTTACTGCCCATTCTGGCGGAATTTCTGAAGCCGTTGCCCGTAGGATTGGCTAATACGATCGAAAATGATCGCCAAAGCAACGATCGCCATTCCGTTGAATAAACCCATGGCCAAATACTGATTTGAGACTGCTTTTAACACTGGCTGACCTAATCCGGTGACGCCAATCATCGATGCAATCACGACCATCGCAAGCGACATCATGATGGTCTGGTTCACGCCAGCGAAAATATTGGGAAGGGCGAGCGGGATCTGGACTTGGATCAAGCGTTGCCATGGATTGGCACCAAACGCGTCAGCAGCCTCAAGCACCTCTGAGTCCACCAACCGGATTCCCAAATTTGTCAGGCGAATCATCGGGGGGATGGCATAGATCACCACCGCAATGAGTCCTGGCACCTTGCCAATCCCGAGCAACATCACCACTGGAATCAAATACACAAACGATGGAATCGTCTGCATCACATCCAAAATTGGCGTGACAATGGATTGCGCCCGATCAGACCGTGACATCAGGACGCCAATCGGCAAGCCGACACTGATGCACAGGAGTGTTGAGACAGCGATCATACTCACCGTACTCATGGTGTCTTCCCACATGCCAAATAGGCCAATGAGATAGAAGCTAATCGCGGTGCCAATGACGATCCGAATGCTACGGCTGGCAAGCCATGCCAAACCACATACCACGGCAATAAAAACCGGCCACGGAGTGGACTGTAATAGCCGCTCAAAACCAATTAAAAATTGGAGTAATGGATCAAAAATCGCTTCAATTTGTTCGCCATATTCGCGCGAAAAGTTTTTGAAGCTTTGATCAATGGCCAAACGAAGATCACGCAGATCTCGTCGACCAAGGGCCGGAAATTCAGTTAAAAATTCCATGAATACCTCGCTGTGAGGGGTGCACAGCGGCACCCCTCAGCTGCGCTCTGTTAAAGGGCCGCTTTGATTTTTTGGGCGGCGTCTGGGGTAACCCATTGCTGCCAAATCGCTTCTTCTTGGAGCAAGAACTCAATCGCTCCATCTTCCCCTGCAGCCTGATTGGCATCCATGTAGGTGAGATACTTGCCAAGAAGCGTTAAATCAAACGCCCGTTTTTGCACATACTCAGCCGCCACAGGCGCCTTCGAGGCAAAATCAATGGTCGCAAGACTGACCACTTCTGAGACCGTCCAACTGCTCTCTTTTGGGTCATCGCACTGGTCTTCAGGTAATGCAATGCACTCATCCCAATTCTTTGCGTCGTAGCTACGATCCCAATCAACAGGCTGGAAACCATACTTTCCGATCAAGGTTGTTGGCGCCCAGTAATAGCCAAACCAGGCGCTGTCACGCTCACCCGCGCGTGCAATCGAGCCATCCAAGCCTGCGCCTGATCCTGGGAGAACAGGCATCCACCCCTTGGCTTCCATATCAAATGCACGGAACAGGTTGGTGTTGACTATCTCGCATCCCCAACCTGCTGGGCAGGTATGAAAAGCACCCTTGCTCGGCGCTTCGGGGTGTGGGAATAGGTCAGGACGTGCCAAGACGTCGTCGACCGTCTTTAACTCAGGGTGCGCTTTCGCGATCGCGCCAGAGATAAACCAGCCTTCCCCTGCACCAGTAATCGGCTTTGGATTGAGTTTGACCAAACGATTCTCATTGACGGCCTGATCGATGACCACCCGGGCCGAGTTTGCCCACAGTTCTGGCGCGATATCGGGCATGCCCTTCTCAGCCATTGATGTGGTGGTCGGTACCGTATCTCCTGGCACCATTTCCACGTCACATCCATAGCCTTCTTTCAAAATAATGCCATCGATGTGTGCGAGAAATGCCGCACTTGCCCAACTCATTTCTGCAATGGTGACCTTGCCACAAGCGCCGGAATGACCGCCCGCCAGGACTGCGCCACTGACGACCAGACCAGCCGTTGCCATTGCCAGACGTGCTGCTGTTTGTCTAAACATGTTGTAACCTCAATTTTTTTTAAGTGTGAAGTTCGCATCAAATCATTTAGACACGAAACATTTTTAAGTCTACTCAAGAAGGGGCTTCACCACAAATTTCATATTTTATGATTATTTTTCAATAATTTAATTTCTATTGCAAAGAGGATCGAAGTCTCAAATAATTCGTCAACGAAACTTACATCACGAAACATTCATCAGATCAGCAAGGAGGATCTGTGCACCCACTGGAAACGGACGTCTTAGTCGCACTGCGACGGATCGTGCAAGCAATCGACCAACACTCGAATCGACTCGGGAAAGAGTTTGGGTTAACCACGCCTCAGCTGCTGGTGCTACAAGCAGTCGCCGTGATGCCCGAGCAACCCATTCGGGCGATTTCCGCCGAAGTGACACTGTCTCAGGCAACCGTGACCTCGATCGTGGATCGTCTCGAGCGCCGCGGGCTGGTCGAGCGGCAGCGTTCTGGTGGTGATCGACGCAAAGTCTTTCTCGCCATTACCGACACAGGTCGCGAGGTCTTGGCAAGCGCACCAAAGCCGCTCCAAGAAAACTTCATCATGCGTTTCGACAGCCTACAAAACTGGGAACAGCATCAAGTGGTGTTCGTGTTGCAACGAGTCGCAGAAATGATGGGAGCAAAACATCTCGACGCCGCTCCCTTACTGGTGACCGGGGATGTTACCCGCGGCCACCCGTTGCCAGAAATGCCGCCTGATTAGGCGCCAAGACCCCCATTTGATAGTCAAGAAAGGCCTGGCGTAACTCTTGATCAGTCGCCAACACAAAAGGCCCGTGGCGGGCGATCGACTCACCCAGTGGCTTTGCAGACAGAATGAGTGCACGGCCCCCACCTGATCCGCCACGCAAGACGAGATCGCCCTGACGACCTGCCATGGCAAGATCCCCATCCACCAACACGCGATCGCCCACCCTGAGTTCACCGGCAAAGCAAAATGCAATGGTCGTGTCACCCTCAGGTAATGGCACTCGAACTGTCTCGCCCTCGGGGACAGACAAATCCGCCATCACCACTGGGTAAAAGGTCTTGGCAGGCCCGACCTGATCAAATAAGTCTCCAGCGACCAGACGCACTGCAGTCCCTGCATGCTCAAATTCGGTGATTTGATCTGCTGGAATATCCTGATAACCCGGTGGTGCCATCTGATCGCGTTGCGGCAAATTGAGCCACAACTGGAAGCCCCACATCGCCCCATCGGTTTGCTCGGGCATCTCTGAATGTAGGATGCCCCGACCGGCTGTCATCCATTGCACACTCCCGCCTTCTAATAACCCTTGATTCCCTGCGGAATCACGGTGCCGCATACGGCCCTTCAACATGTAAGTCACGGTCTCAAAACCACGATGTGGATGCGGTGGAAATCCAGCAATATAGCCATCTGGGTCGTCATTTCGGAAATCATCCAACATCAGAAACGGATCGACATAATCCGCCCCCGGAATTCCAATCACCCGACAAATATTGACACCCGCACCGTCAGTGACGTGCCGCCCGCGGACCACTCGAACAATTTCACGTTCCATGCCAGACTCCTATTTGATCATTAGATCGTACTGTACCGTGATTTATGGTCGTGACATGACGCCAATCAGAGGATGAATTCATGCGTATTTGGCACGAATCGGGTCCCTCAGGTGCTTAATCTTTGCTGTATCGCCCCTGACGAGACCGAGGTTGACGTCCCGTTTTTACCAGGAGAAAGCCTGTTGCGCGCGCTGATGCGAGCCAAGGTGCCTGGCATCCTGGCTGAGTGCGGCGGTGGCGGCGCCTGTGCGACCTGCCACGTTCATCTCGATCCTCAGTGGCAACATCTTCCACCACCCGACGATCGCGAGCTGGATATGCTCAGTTTTGTCATCGACCCAACGCCAGACTCTCGGCTGGCCTGTCGCATTCGCCTCACTGACCATTGCGCATCAGGCATCGTGACAGTCGCAGAGCGGCAACTCTAATCAGAATCAATTTGATCCTGTCGGAGTCCCTCTGGTAAGGCGCGCGCTGTGCTGACGCCTAAAGTGCGCAGTTGATCTGCACGACGCACTAAATTCCCGCGACCTGTACTCAAGCGCCCTCGTGCTTTTTCATACGCATCCTGACTACGCTGAATGCGATCACCGACTTCTTCAAAGCTCTCCGCAAACAACACAAATTGATCGTACAGCTTCCCACCCAGATCGGCGATCTCGCGGGTATTGCGGTTCTGATGCTCGACGCGCCACACGTGCTCGACTGTCCGCAGCAATGCCAACAAAGTGGTCGGCGAGGCAATCACCACCCCTTGTGCAAGCGCATCGGTAAAGAGACTGGGTGCAACATCGAATGCTGCCGAGAAGGCAGGTTCCACAGGAACAAACATGATGACAAAATCGACTGTTGTCAGCTCGGATAAACCACTGTATTGCTTCCCCGACAATCCCCGTACGTGGGTTCGCATTGACTGCGCGTGCGCTTTCAGTGCCTCACTCCGGGTGGCATCATCCAGAGCCGATGACGCCCGTTCGTAGTCCTTCAGTGACAACTTAGCATCCACAATCAGGCATTTCTGATCCGGTAGATTGACGATCACATCCGGCTGCAAACGCCCCTGCTCACCCTGCAGGCTTTGCTGCCGAAGATACTCATGACCCTCGCGTAAGCCCGAAGCAGTCAGTACCCGATCTAAAACCAACTCTCCCCAGTTACCTGCGGTTTTATTTTCGCCCTTCAGAGCACGGGTGAGGTTGTTGGCTTCGGTGCTCATTTGTTGATTAAGGGCCTTCAGAGACAAGATCTCCTGATGCAAACTCATTCGGTCGCGCGTCTCACGCTCATAGACTTCATTAACGCGCGCCTTAAATTGCGCGAGCTCCGTTTTCAACGGGGACAAAATGGCGTTTAACCCGTCTTGCTGCTGAGTCTTCAATTGTGTCGCACGTGCCTCCAAAAGGTTTTGCGACAGCACTTCAAACTCCGCCTTCATGAGCTTCATACGGTCTTCATCACGACTCACTGCTTGCAACTGCGCTGACGCCTGATCCAATCCCCGTTGGGCGCGAAGGTAGCGCTGTCCGAACCACAGGGTGCCCGCACAGCCAAAGATCGCCACAATGCTTAAAACTACAATTAACTCCATGCCTGTCCCTCAATCGCTTCCGGTATCATGACAGACTTCAACGGAGAGCAACCAGTGACAGATCAGCCGGATACCCTCTACAGCACCCCCTGGCAACAGCTTGGGCAGTTTCGATTTGATGAAGCGGTAGCTCAGGTCTTCCCCGATATGATTCGCCGCAGCGTCCCCGGATATGGGCACGTGGTTGGGCTCTCCGGCCTGATCGCAAAGCGCTTTGCTCAGCCTGAGACCTACCTCTACGACATCGGCTGTTCACTGGGCGCGACAACATTGGCGCTCGCCACCCAAGTCACGGAACCCAGATGCCGGATTGGCGCGATCGATCCCTCCCAAGCCATGTTGGCGGAAGCTCGGCGGATCGCTGCGGACACGCCAGACGCACATATCCCGATTGACTGGATTGAAGCGGATGCACGCGACTACGCCTATGCACCTTGCTCAGTGGTGACGCTCAACTTCACCTTACAATTCATTCCGATCGAGGAACGTCTCGCACTCCTCACGCGCTTGGCCGAGGCAATGGTTCCAGGGGGCTGCCTGATTCTGGCAGAAAAAACCTGTGTTCAAGAACCGGACAGTCAGCAAGTTCTCACCGACGTTCATCATGACTTCAAGCGCGCCAATGGCTATAGCGAATTAGAAATTGCACAAAAACGCGCTTCGATTGAGAACTTTTTAATCCCAGAAACCGAGGAGGCCCACATTGCCCGACTGAAGGCTGCGGGATTTCACACAGTCACTGGATTCTTTCATTGCTTAAATTTCCGCGGGTGGATGGCGCAGGTATGACTCTTGATGTGTCGTATGCATGGACCAACCCACAGCTTCCATGGCTGGCCGACTGCGTCAGCCGGCATCGTCATCTGATCAATCAGCGCCTCACCCACGGTGACCTCAAACGCTGGAATCAGGCACTCGCAGACATTCCTCGCAATGCAGGTCAACCCATCTTTGATCGCGAGGCAGTGGGACTTGCCGCCTATCCAGAACCTCACTTAGCCGCGCTCGAGACAGCCTTGCGTGGTCTCATGCCATGGCGCAAAGGTCCGTTCCAATTTGGTTCACTCGTCATCGACGCCGAGTGGCGATCTGACTGGAAATGGAATCGCATTGCACCCTTCTTAACGCTCGAGGGCCAACGGGTACTCGATGTCGGCTCAGGGTCTGGGTATCACCTATGGCGAATCTACGGCGCAGGGGCCCGTGAGGTGTTAGGGATTGAGCCCAGCATGCTATTCAATTGTCAGTTTGCTGCGGTACGGGCACTGCTTGGCGACCATCCTGTCGCGAGCCTACCCTTGACCCTCGATGCGTTTGACCCAGGCCAGCTCCGTTTCGATACCGTGCTGAGTATGGGCGTGCTGTATCACCGGAAGGATCCAATCGGCCACCTGGAGCAACTCCAAGGATTGCTTGAACCAGGAGGTACCTTGGTGCTGGAAACCCTCGTTATCCCGGGTGATACTCAGGCTGTCTTGGTTCCGGGCGCTCGTTACGCACGAATGAATAACGTGTGGTTTTTACCATCGGTCGATCATCTGATTCGGTGGCTTGAGCGACTCGGGTTCGAGGCGATCCAGCATCGCGGGACAACGACCACCTCGACTGACGAGCAACGACAGACGCAATGGATGCAATTTGAATCCTTTGTCCATGCACTTGACCCCGAGGATTCGGAATCAACGATTGAGGGCCTCCCTCGACCACGGCGTGCATTCATCACCGCTCGGCGCCCCCAAACGCCCTGAGACATCGTCTTTAAAGGAATGCAGGCAGCGGACAGGCGATTATATTCTGTGCGAGAATCGCGACTTTTATGACATCCGCATTGGAGCATCAGCATGTTTCATCTCGATCTCGCACCAGCAGATCCCATTCTCGGCCTGACCGAAACCTTCAAAGCCGATATCCATCCCGGAAAAATCAACCTTGGCGTGGGCGTGTATCAGGATGCGACTGGTAAAACACCCGTGTTACAGGCAGTCAAAGCAGCGGAGCATCAACTGCTCGAGAATGAATTGACAAAAAGTTATTTAAGTATTCCCGGATTACCCGCGCTGGCCACACACACGCAATCGTTACTGTTCGGCGAAGGCCATCATTTAGCTTCCTCTGGACGCGCAAAAACTGCACAAACACCCGGCGGCACAGGTGCTTTGCGGGTTGCTGCGGACTTCTGCCAACGCGCCGTGCCGAAAGCAGCAGTCTGGGTCTCACAGCCCACTTGGGCGAATCATCAAGCCATCTTTGAAGCGGCAGGATTTTCCGTCAAAGCGTATCGGTACTATGACAAAGCGACTCAGTCACTGGATGAGGCCGGTTTTTTGGCGGACCTCGAGCGTATTCCGGCAGGTGATGTGGTGATTCTTCACGGGTGCTGCCACAACCCATCTGGGATCGATTTGACTCCATCCGCATGGCACGCCGTGGCCGATGTCGCCAAACGCAATCAACTCCTGTGCCTTGTCGACTTTGCCTATCAAGGATTCGGGGATGGTTTGGAAGCAGATCGTGCTGGATTGCATGTGCTGTTGGATGCTGGACTGTCTGTCTTAATTGCGAGCTCATACTCGAAGAACTTCGGTCTCTATAATGAGCGCATCGGCGCCTTAACCGTGGTTGAAGAGACTGCAGATCTTGCCGAGCGTGCCTTTAGCCATATGCAGGCAGCTATTCGTGCCATCTACTCCAGTCCGCCAAGCCATGGCGGTGCCATCGTCGCGACGATTTTAGGAGATCCCGCGTTGCGTGCTCAGTGGATCGAAGAACTTGCTGCCATGCGCCAGCGCATCCGCGCAATGCGCGAAGCCTTTGTACAAGGGATGGCTGACCGTCAAACTGTGATCGATTTCGGCTTCATCAATCACCAAAAAGGGATGTTCAGCTTCTCCGGGCTCTCAGAATCCCAAGTCCTGAAATTACGTGCGGACGATCATATTTACATCGTCGGATCAGGGCGGATCAATGTGGCTGGCATTACACCTGCAAACCTTGATCCCCTCTGCGATGCAATCGTTCGGGTTTTGTAATGGCAATCTATGACCTATACGGGCTCGGCAATGCGCTCGTGGACACCGAGTACCACGTCACGGACTCGGTCCTTGCATCCTTAGGGATCGAAAAGGGAATGATGACGCTGATCGACGATCAGCGTTTAGAGACCTTGGATGGGTTTTTACAAGACCATGCAGAGCTCAAAAAACAAGCCAGCGGTGGGTCCGCGGCCAATACCTTGATTGCAGCCGCAAACTTTGGTGCACAGGTGTTCTACAGCTGTAAGGTGGCCAATGATGCATTAGGTCAGTTCTACCACAGCGACCTGGTTGCCTCCGGCGTGTCCACGAACTTACAAGAGATCTCTGCGGAGGGCAGTACTGGGCGGTGCCTGGTGATGGTCACAGATGATGCGGAACGCACCATGAACACCTATCTAGGCATCACTGGTGATCTTGGACCACATGAGGTGGATCACGCGGCGCTGGCGCAATCGCGCATGGTCTATATCGAGGGCTACTTAGCCAGTGCAGACAGTGCCCGCCAAGCGGCGATCAAGGCGCACCAACTCGCGCGCGCAGCACAGATTCCGGTGGCCTTTACGTTTTCAGATCCAGCCATGGTGACCTATTTCCGGGATGCAGTCGCCGAGATAATCGGTCCAGGAGTTGATCTCTTGTTCTGCAATGAACAAGAAGCCATGACCTGGACAGAAACGCACTCACCGGAAGACGCCTTTGATCAACTCGGACAGACCGCTCAGACTTGGGTCTGTACCCAAGGGGCGGCGGGAGCCACCGTCTTTGATGGAGTCTCGCGCCACCAAATTCCGGGACGATCCGTGAAAGCGGTCGATACCAATGGCGCTGGCGACATGTTTGCGGGGGCTTTTCTCTATGGTCGGCAACAGCACTGGAGCTTTGCGGAAGCCGCTCGATTTGCCGTCTACGCCGCAAGTCATTTAGTGACGCAGTTCGGCCCAAGATTGCCATTGGCAGATCACCGCTGGCTTCTTCAGGAGTATGCTCGCACCCACTCTGCTTAGGGGAAGACGCGACTTAGATTGGGTAAGTAGCCAGCAATACGCTCCGGTGACGGATCGACTTCAAACGGAATGACTCCCATGCACGGTGCATTCAAACGCGCCTGCAGCGTCGCAATGGATGCATCCCGCTCGGCCATCCCCGGATCGACTGTATTGGCCACCCACCCAGCCAGCTGCGCACCCATCGCACCAATCGATGCGGCAGTCAGCAATGCATGATTGAGACAGCCAAGCCGTATCCCGACCACGAGGATCACGGGGATGTTCAGTGCACAGGCAAGATCTGCAAAGGATTCATGGGCATTTAAAGGCACCAGCCAGCCACCTGCACCTTCGATTAATGTGAGATCCGCAGGGTGCCTAAAAGCCGGCTCAAGCGCTTCAACAAGATCTCGCACGGAAAGGGTTTGCCCTGCGTGTGCGAGTGCGACATGCGGCGCGATGGGTGGCGCGAGGCACACCGGATTTCGGAGCGCATACGACAGCTCCACAGTACTGACCGAGGCGAGTGCCAGTGCATCCTCATTTCGCAGACCTTCTAAGGTCTTCTCTGCACCCGCAGCAACAGGCTTCAGTCCAGATGTCGACGCACCGGCGGCACGTGCGCGCGCCAGTAAACCACAGCTCACCACTGTCTTACCCACCGATGTATCGGTGCCAGTCACGAAATACCGCACGACTTTTGCCCCTCCACACGCAATAACACATACTCCAAACATGCAGTGCCAGATGCACACCACCGATCCAGGGCGGCCAAGGTCGCCCGACGGACGTCGCGCGATGACCACTCCGCGTCCCCAGCTGCCCCAATGCGAGTCAAGGCGCGAACCAACTGACGTCGATCGCTATACGGCTGCTGAATATGTCGAATCTCAACCAATGTCACCCAAAACCCAATCTCCCGGAGGGCTGCAATCCACACCCGCTCATCCTGCATCGGAAGCGTCCGCGGAACGAGTCCAGCATCCCCTAAACAGCCTTGGAATCGTGCAAGGGTGCCACGAATCGGAACAACCATCGCCATCCGGCCCCGAGGCTCGAGCAGTCGATGCCATTCGGCGAGCGCCTGCACCCCAATCCATTGCATTGCCATCGATGAACCAATGTATTGAACGGATCCAGTCGCGAAAGGCATGGCTGCAGCGTCTGCAGCGACGCGATAGGTATACCCTGACGCATGTGCAAGCATTGGCAGACTTTGATCCAAGGCAATGGCTGTGGTTCCGGCCTCGAATCGTTCTGGAGCAGTCACAGGTCCTGAACCAACATCCAACACAAGGCCTCTTGCAGCGCGCGGCCAGTCACACCACAACCACTGCCGAGCGATCGCCTGCACGGACGCATGGGCATGATAGGAGGCCGCATGCGTGCGCTTTCGAGAAAACTGCACTAGATCACACCCAAGATTGCCCGAGCCCACTGGTCGGGATAACTCAAAAAGCCAAGATGCCCGCCAGGTAATTTCCTATTGGGAAGTTGGCAAAGCGGGTCGTCTTGGCCCACTAATGGGATCACCGGAATGGGCAAGTCAGGCATCGGAAGACCGAGCAGTGCCAGCTGTTCAAGATTGATCTCAGCCACTGGTTGCGTCGCAGCCGCCAGCCATTGCAGAGCGCCCACAGGATTGGGTTCACCGCGCACCACCAATTGCTGAAATCTCCGAATCGCGGGCTTTGGAGATCGACGATAACGGTCCAGGAATGTGGCAAACGCCACCTGTTGCACCGGGACCCCGAACCCAAAGTACTGGTGGTATCCAAGGGTGATGAGCATCCGCGCGGCAGTCACCTCGGGATGCGACCCCAACACGCGCGCACCTAATGACCAACCGACTAAAACAGCACCCTCCTCGATCGGCCGTTGATGGACTGTCTCAACACGATCCACCCAGCAGACCCGATGATGAGCCTCCAAGGCCTCCCGAAACCTAACCGGCCAGATCGAAGAGCGCGTCGCAAATCCTGGAACAACCACCAAAACACTCACCGACTTGCCACCTCTAAAGCCTTGGCTAACGCAGCAATTAATCCATCAATCTGTTCGAATCGATGTCGTGCACTCAGTGTGATTCGAAGTCGTGCGGAGCCCTCGGGAACCGTGGGTGGACGGATCGCTGATACCCAGTAGCCCTCCGTCCATAACACCTGACTCGCCGCGAGTGCACGCGCATCAGCGCCAAGTATGATCGGTTGTATCGCAGTCTTGCTGTCAGTCAGCGGAATGCCTTCCGCGCACGCGCGCGCCCGAAAATACTGCACGTTGTCCTCCAGCTGAAGCCGCCACTCAGGATGCGCCTGCATCAGCGCAATCGCAGCAACAGTCACGGCAGACATCCGGGGTGACTCCGCAGTGGAATAGATCAGTGTTCGAGCATCATTTTCCAATAACTCAATCAATGCCGATGGACCGGCAACAAAGGCACCTTGACAGCCGACCGCTTTCCCCAAGGTTCCCATCACCACAGGCACCAGATCTTGGGATAATCCGGCAGCCTCGACAGCCCCTGCGCCGGTGGGGCCCATGACCCCGAACCCATGCGCCTCATCGACAGCTAAGAGCGCGTCATAGCGGGCACAGAGCGCCGCGATTTGCTGCAGTGGGGCCACCGTGCCATCCATACTGAACACACTGTCAGTCCAGACCACACCGGGCCCGGATAGCGAACGCAATCGGGCCTCTAGCGAGGCCAGATCGCAATGCGCATAACGCTTCAGCGGCGCACGCATCAAGCGCGCGCCATCAATTAAAGAGGCATGATTGTAGCGATCCTGTACCACCGAGGTCTTCGGCGTCAGCAATGTCTGCGCCAATCCAAGATTGGCGGCAAAGCCCGAGCTAAATAGCAGTGCGCGATCACGTCCCAGCCAGGCCGCAATACGCTCCTCAAGCGTCTGATGGGTTGGATAGTGACCACTGACCAAAGGCGACGCTGCACTGCCAACAGGAATCTCTGCGCCCACTTGGTACCAGGCGTCTGACAGGCTCGAATGGTGTGCAAGGCCCAGGTAATCGTTGTCACAAAAACAGATCGGCGCAACCGATGTATGCAGCCGTCGTGTCCGTAATCGATGCGCGCTATTGAGCACATCGAGGCGCGCCTCCCAGCGATTGATCCAATTGGTCATGCCGATGTGAGGACTTCCGAGGACAGTCCTAACTTGCCAAGTAGCGCGCGATCGCGCGCGACCGATGGATTCTCAGTGGTTAATAAGCGCTCACCATAAAAAATTGAGTTTGCTCCAGCCATGAAACACAGTGCTTGAATGCCCTCATCCATGTCCTCCCGACCTGCAGACAAACGCACATAGGAGCTGGGCATTGTCAGCCGGGTGATCGCGACTGCACGCACCATATCCAGAGGATCAATTTGCGCAAGGTCCGCCAAAGGGGTTCCTGGAACAGCAACCAATAGATTGATTGGCACGCTCTCTGGGTGGGGGTTCTGCGTCGCCAGTTGCCAGATCAGACCGGCACGATCGGACACGGTTTCACCCATCCCTAAAATACCGCCACAACAGACCTTCATCCCTGCATCACGCACCGCACCCAAAGTCTCCAGGCGATCCTGATAAGTGCGCGTGGTGATGATCTCCCCATAGAACTCAGGCGACGTATCCAGGTTGTGGTTGTAATAGTCTAAGCCTGCGTCAGCAAGCGCATCCGCTTGTTCAGACGTCAGCATCCCCAGAGTCATACAAGACTCCATGCCCAATGCTTTGACGGTCTGCACCATCGCAAGGACCTTTGGAAAATCTTTTACGGGCGGATTTTTCCAGGCAGCACCCATGCAAAAACGGGTTGCTCCCAGTGCTTTCGCAGCTGTCGCCTCACGCTCGACCGTGTCTAGATCCAACAAGGGCTCGCGCACCAGCTCGGTATGGTAGTGACCGGATTGCGGACAGTATTTGCAATCTTCCGGGCACGCACCTGTCTTAATGGACAGTAACGTGGAAAGTTGTACTTCGCCTGCCACGAAATACTGCCGATGCACGGTCGCGGCGTCATACACCAAATCCAGGAGCGGACGCTGGAACAAGGCGTCGATTTCAGGGCGTGTCCAGTCAAAGCGGATTGGGCTGACAGAGTCGATCATAGGTGGCGTCCTGCGCAAAGGAAGGTCTCGGACAGCCCATATTGAGTGCCCAGCTACAGTGGCATTCAACCCACTCACTCGGCGCTCGTCAAGAAAAGATCGATGCAAATAATTGACAGACTACTGCGACGCCATCCGTGCCCAGGATGCCGTCAATGGACCGACTCACCAGTCTGCCGCCTGTGCCATCAGGCCGCACGACTTCCCCCCACTTTCCCAGCACTGCTCAACAGCCAATCCATTGCTAATCAACTGATCCGTCACTATCGCGAGACAGGTAATCACTATATTGAGACGTGGCTGATGCAGCTATTATGTCGACGGATTCGCTCGGCCAGCACTGTCTGGACAACCCCTGACGGGGATCCGTTGCTCACAACGCTCCTGCATCAACTGGTCCGAACACGCCCTGAGAGTGCGCTGATGCATCCATCACGACACAAGGATTGGCCGCTGGCCTGTCGACTTCTGAGTTGGAAGCCTCTCGAAGAGAGTACGCCACAGCCAATGATCCAAGCCATCTCAGTACAACTCGACTAGTGAAGATCCATGTTCGGCCAAGGTGGTTCTGGTACGTAATCAAGACATTCCCAAACGCCGATTTCAGAGCGGACTGTCCCATCGGGCATCCTCACTGATACACGACCCAAGGCCGAGAACTGGCCACAGCGCTCTGCAAGGCGATCAGGAGTGTTCGCACCGAGATGGACGATACGGGCATGTGGGCCAGCCAGCACAGCCCATTGATCGTATTGATTGACCCGCCGTGATTGATCCGGAATGACCTGTCCTATTGGCCCAGACCAACGACCTTCACCGGGCGCCTCTGGCCAATAAAAAAGAGCCCAGGCAAGGACGCTATAGTGATCAGCACTCACGACATCCGAAGGACCAGATAGGGCCGCCACTTCCTGAATTGCAGTATCCCAACCACGAATTTTCTGGAATGCATCACGTTGCATGGTCCATCCAAACTGATAGGGGAACAGCAGCATCACAACAATTCCCCACTGCATGACCGTAATCATCGACTGCAGCGCGACCGACCAACGGACACGGGCCGCAAAGCCCAACAATAGAAAAGGCACGAGAGGAAGCACCCAATTCACCAAGATTGGGCCAGCAAATCCCTTGATGACAAAAAATGCGATCAACACCACACTGATCACCTGAAATGCTTCCCGAACCCGCGAGGCATACCCAGACTCCAGCATCAGCGTGCCATTCCCGCGCCACCGCAGTCCGCCAAAAATGGCGAGCCAGCCGACCGGTAAGATCGACACCACCAAAATAGGGAGCCAGGTAAACGCATCCGACCATTGGGCATCACCCCCAGCCATGTGCCCGAACTCGTGCTTCAGGTGCCCGAAATCATGATCGATATTCCAGGCAATCCAAGGGGACATCGTCAATGCACACACAAAGGCACCCAAATACGGACCGGCGGTCAGAAAGATCTGCGGCATCCGCAATATTACCCAGGGCAATAGAGCCAATGGAATCAGTGCAATGGACAGTTTCGCCAAGGCGCCGAGACCCAAGGCGACACCCATCAGTACCCACCAGATCTCCGCACCGTGCTGCCCATCACGATGCACAACTTCCGCAAACGCCCCCAGGCTCAAAATAATCATGGCGAGGAGCCAGATATCGGTGGTGTGCACCATCGCAAGTAAGATCACCATGGGTGCGCAGGAAAGGCTCAAGACCAAGATCCACAGTCGTTGATCACGTAACCCCGTCCGATACCCGACCCAAATGAGCCCAAGCGCTGCAACCACAAACGCGACCCAAGCAGGCAGACGCATGGCAATCAGCGGTGGCAGCGCCAATCCCTGCACCAGCCATTGGGCGAAGGTCACCAATGGCCCTTTGGTTTGATAACTCAAGTCAAGATCGAGAAGCCAAGTCGCGTACTGCGCCTCATCAAAATGGACGGGCACCCATCCTGGGGTACTCGAGATTGCCGCCACCATGCAGGTGACGGCAATCACCCAAATCACTGGCCCCCAGATCAGAGATTTTGCTCCGCATAGGAGGCCAGTCGAGAGCGAACCACACCCTCGAGATGTTGCGTCGCTGAGCCACTCCACCCTTTGAAACGTTCAACCACATAGGTCAAACCAGAGGTCAATGCAGTCAGATAATTTGAATCAATCTGCGCCAAATTGCCGAGGCAAATGAGCTTTGAGCCCTTACCACACCGAGTGATGATGGTTTTCAGTTGCTGTGGAGTTAGGTTTTGCGCCTCATCCAATAAAATAATGGCGTCTTGGATGGATCGTCCACGGATGAAATTCAGGCTCTTAAACTGAATATTCCCCTTTTCCAGCGCAAACCGAATTGACGCGTCCGGATTATCATCATGTTCATGGAGCGCCTCCAAGTTGTCATGGATGGCGGCGAGCCAAGGCATCATTTTTTCCTCTTCGGTGCCTGGCAAAAACCCGATATCCTCAGCCACCGGAGGCGTGGATCGCGTCACAACGATTTTTGAGTAGCGCTTTTGCTCAACGACGAGTTCAAGCGCGCAGGCGAGCGATAGCAACGTCTTTCCCGAACCTGCAGCACCCACCAGTAAGTTGAGATCAAGGTCTGGATCGAGCAAGGCATGCATCGCCATCCCTTGGTAGACATTGAGCGGACGAATTCCCCAGGCCTGCATATCCTCCAACCGATGCCGTCCCAAATCCAACAGGACGAGACTCTCTGGTTCAACCTGACTGATACGTGCAGCGAACTCATCTGTTGAATCAATGATGTATTGATTCGCATAGACACCCTCAGGAAGTGCATTTCTGGCGATCCGATGATACGTCCGCGCGCCCTCAGCCCAGGTCTCGACATCTGACACCATCGACCAAAAAGGCACATCCAACGTCAAATGTCCGGACGGCAGCAGTTCGACATCGCTGATGAGCTGGTCACGACGATAGTCTTCCACACGCCGCAGCCCCGCCCCCAGCGCCTTTAATCGCATGTTGATATCTTTGGTCACCAAGATGACTTGGTGTGCATCATCTCCATTTTGGATCGCCAGAGCACAGTTAATGATGCGATTGTCATTCGACTCAATATCATCCAATGAGCCATGGGATTCGTCAGCAAGTGGTGAGCGGTGAATCGCCAAGGTGCCATTTGAAGACTCCTTGTCGCCCTTGTAGGCCAACGGAATTTCAACGCCGCGCGCGATTTCATCTGGGCTCGCCGAGCCAAGTACCTCGTCAATCAGTCGAATTGCAGAGCGCGCTTCTGCGGCCACGTTCTTCTTTCGGTCTTTAATGTCATCCAACTCTTCCAATACCGTCATCGGAATGACGACAGCATGTTCATGAAAATTGAATACACTCATTGGGTCGTGGAGCAGTACATTGGTATCTAAGATATAGGTTTTGGAGATCATCAAAATGTCAGCCTCGGGCAAAACGCAGTGGTTGATAGTGTGTCAGACTGACACGAGATAATCACAGTTGAATGACAATTTTAGGAGGGCTTTCCATGAAACGAATACACCATTGGGTACTCCTTGGGCTAACAAGCACGACCCTAGTGCTTTCCGGTTGCGTCCGAGACCTTCAGGGATCCACCTACTCTCGAGGTGAGACACGCCAAGTCCAGCAAGTGGAATATGGCAAGGTGACAGCAATCTCACCGGTCGTGATTGAGGGAACACAATCTGGAGTCGGTCAATTACCAGGTGCCATTGTCGGTGGAATAGCAGGCAGTACCATGGGTGAGGGCAAAGGGCAGCAAATCTTTACCGTCCTTGGCGCACTGGGCGGCGCCGTGCTCGGCTCCACCATTGAGGAAAACGCGACACGCACCCAAGGTCTCGAACTCACCCTCGCAATGGACTCAGGTAAAACCCTGTCCATTGTTCAGGAAGTCGAGCGAGTCGATGCTTTTCAAGTGGGCCAGCGCGTCCGCGTTCTTACTCAGGGAAGACTGGCTCGGGTCTCACCGGAATAACTGCGACAAGGCGCTCTCCAGCGTTTTGTAGCGGAACTCAAATCCGGCAGCCTCTGCGGCTGTCGGATAAACGGCTTGTCCTCGAAACAATAAATCCGCCAATTCACCTAACACCAATCGAAGCGGTGTCTCAGGGACTGTCATCCACGTTGGACGGTGCAATGCAGCCCCCATTGCCCTGGTAAATTCTGCATTGGATATTGGATTAGGGGCAGTCGCGTTATACACCCCGGGTGCACCACGACCATCTAAACACCAGAGGATTAAGGCCACTAAATCATCGCGATGAATCCACGACAACATTTGCCGTCCATGCCCCAAACGGCCACCCAACCCGAGCGAAAATGGACGCTGTAATCGCCCCAAAAATCCCCCAGGCAAACCCATTACCACACCAATCCGTAAGGTATAGAGCGCGCTCAAGCTGGCAAAATCTGACGCTTCGGCCTCCCAATCTGCACAGAGCCGTGCCGAGAAATCATGGGAAGCAGGGTCAACTTCCGTCAGGGGTTGATCAGAATGCCCATAGTAGCCAACTGCACTCCCTGTCACGACGGTGGCAGGTGCGCCGCCAAGCGTTGCCAGGCGTGCTTTCAGGGCGCGGGTGACACCAATCCGAGAGGCCCTCAACTGACGCTTACGACGGTCTGTCCAGCGTTGATCCGCGATGCCCTCACCCGATAGGTTGATCATCGCATCAGGCACCTCTTCAAACGCGTCAACCTGGTCGACATACTGAACATGCTGGGCAAGTGCCCCATGCCGCGCCTGCGCCCGCTCGGGATTTCGGGTTAAACATATCGGCTGATCACCACGGGCAATAAGCGCCGAAATCAGTGCATCCCCAACAAAGCCGGTTCCCCCAGTCACCCAAATCACAGCCATCACATCCCCCTGTTGCGTGTCGCGTGCGCTTTCTTCACACTGCTAAGCATTGGGGTATTCGCTGACGAAGCAAGGGAGTCACAGATGAAGGTGTGGATCGGTCGTTTGGCGATCGTCTACCTCGGGGTCTGCACCCCAGTTTTTGCATCGGATTTTCTAACGGATTTGCGTGCTGTGGAAGCGGGTCAGCCGGTGACCAAAGCAATGCACGCGCGATGGGATGACCAGCCGCAGCTAGCCGAGCTGGTTGCCGAAGCGTCTCGTCAACGCATTCAGGCGCTGTCAATCGAACAACTCAATCAACTGCTCAAGACCTATCCTTATAGCGCCACCATCGCGAACCTGCGCTACCAAAAGTGGGCGCAACTGGGCCGTCAACAACGTTGGAATGATGTGCTGACATTGGCCATCCCGACCGATGACGTAGAACTGAGCTGCTATCGACTTGAAGCACTTGCCCGCACGGGTGCCTGGCAGCCTGAAGACGCCCGTGATGCCATTCAAATCTGGACCCATGGCCTGTCCCGGCCGAAAGCCTGTGATGGGTTATTTCGTTGGCTCGATCAACGGGGGCTCATTACCGATGAAGTGCGACTTCGACGGATCGATCGCGCACTCAATGCCAATCAGCTCAACCTGGCACAGTGGCTCGCAAAGCCCCTTAATGGTCGAGCAGACGGCCATATCCAGGCGTGGCGAGTCGCCCGACAAAATCCCGAAAAGTATCTCCTGACGATGGCAATACAGTTTCCTGAGTGGGTCGATATGGCGGCCTATCGTTTGGCTGGGGATAATCCAGAAACTGCGCTCACGAGTATCCCTAAACTGCATCCATCAGTTCAGCAAGCGGCATCCAATGCAATCGCACGTCGCCTCGCCATCGCTCGAGATCCATCCGCTTTGGCGCTGCTCAAGCAACAATTACCGGAACATCCAGTTCTCGATCAGTGGCGGGTCCGATTCTTTCTCAGCCTGCAAGATTGGCCTGCGGTCCTGGATGCGATTGGCAGACTGCCGCCAACCGTCCGACAAGAATCGGAATGGGCCTATTGGTCGGCGCGCGCCTTGGCTATGACCGGTTCATCAGATCTCGCGATCGAGCAGTTTAGATCGCTGGCAGAAGAGGTCAGTTGGTATGGATTCCTCGCCGCAGATTATTTGCAATTACCCTATGCCATCAAACCACCTGGAAAGCCTGTCTCAGCGGCTCGCATCGACGATGTCCGCCAACACCAGGCCATTCAGTTAGCACTCGCGCTGCATACCGATGGCCTCACGGTACGAGGACGACGACAGTGGGATTTTGCAACCGGATTATTGTCTGAGTCAGAACAACAAGCAGCAGCCGAAATCGCAGGCGAAGCAGGCTGGGCTTCACGTGCTGCAATCACCGCGCACCAATCTGGTCTGTTGGATCACCACCATCTTCGGTACCCACTGGCCCATGCGGATCTCATCACGCAATACAGTACTCGCCATCAACTTGCACCCGCCTGGGTTCTCGGTCTGACTCGATCTGAAAGCCTGTTTATGCGTGACATTCGAAGTCCCGCAGGGGCCATTGGTTTAATGCAGATTATGCCGGCCACAGGCCGCGCACTGGCGAAAACGCTCAATGTGACCTGGCGCGGAAATCTGACCCTGATTGATCCAACCGTCAATGTTCGGTTCGGAACCTATTACCTCAAACAACAACTCGAGCGTTTTGGCCATCCAGCATTGGCGACGGCTGCCTACAACGCAGGGCCGAATCGCGTCATGACCTGGCTCCCCAAAACTCCCATGGCACTCGATCTTTGGGTGGCCACCATTCCTTTCAGCGAAACCCGAAATTACGTGCAACGCGTTTTAACTGCCCAAGTCCTCTACGAGTGGCGTTATAATTCTCGGCTGACACGGATTGATGCTTTGGTTGATCCTTTTATCCCAGCACAGGACTCCTCAACATGACCTGGATGATTTGGCTCGAACAAGCCCTTTTGATCATTGGTTTACTGGTCGTTCTGGTGTCGTTTCATCGGTACTGGCGGCGGACTGGCGACTGGAAAGCCATCGTATTTTTTTGGCAGAAGCGAATGATCCTCGAGCGCAGTGAGTTTTTGATTAATCGCGCGGGGATTTCAATCATGATTGTGGGCGTGCTCGTCCGGTTCATTTATCACCTGATGTTTGCCGGAGGCTGACGTGGAACATCCTGAGTCCTTTGAGACCAAACTTGGCAAATTAGAGGCATTAGTCCGGCAAATGGAGCAAGGGTCAATGCCCTTAGATGCAGCGCTCAAAGCCTTCGAGGAGGGTGTTGCGCTAGCCAAAGAATGCAATCGATTGCTTGAGACAGCGGCCCAGAAAGTCACGGAAATTAAGCAGACCGGCGAACAGGCGCCCTTTGAGCCCGAGGCATGACGCAGGTTGATTTTGAGCACTGGTTAGAAATGACTATTGAGACCGTGAACGCGGCTCTCGATCAGACTCTTTCTGAACCCCTGCCACCCTCGCGATTACTGGATGCCGCGCGCTACAGTGTGCTCCACGGTGGCAAGCGTTTACGGCCAGCGTTGGTCTATGCAGCCGCGCAATGGGCTGGCGCATCCACAGCCGAAGCCACTCCTGCGGCAGTTAGCGTGGAGTGCTTGCATGCCTATTCACTGATTCACGATGATCTTCCTGCCATGGATGATGATGTGTTGCGACGCGGCCAACCAACCACCCATATTGCTTTCGATGAAGCAACCGCGATCCTGGCGGGCGATGCCCTTCAAGCCGTGGCGTTCACTGTCTTAGCCGAACACGCAGATGTCCATACCGACTCTGCGTTAGCGCAAATTCGGTATCTTGGGGAAGCCGTTGGCTTTGATGGTATGGCACTGGGACAGGCAATCGATTTGGAAGTGACAGGTACCCAGGTTGAACTGCAAAAACTGGAAGCCATGCACCGAAAGAAAACCGGTGCACTGATCATCGCATCGGTATTGATGGGTGCGAGTGCGCGCACCACGCTTGATCAAGAGGCTGAACAACACTTGCGACGATATGCCGATGCAGTGGGCCTGGCATTTCAGATCCAGGACGACATCTTGGATTGGACCGCAACAACAGCCGAGCTCGGGAAACATGCGGGCCGGGATCAATTACTTGAGAAACCCACCTTTCCTGCGCTACTTGGTATTGAGGCAAGTCGCGTGCGTGCGCGTGCTCTGGTTGCTGACGCCAAGCAAGCCTTGTCTCTTCTTACCGGCGACACCATGTTGTTGCAACAGCTCGCAGACCGTGCGATCGAGAGAAGGTCCTAAGATGCCGCACATGCGTTTGTTCCATGCTATTCCAGAAACACGTCCAGACACCCCTGCGCTGGATCAGATTCAGGCGCCACAGGATCTTCGCGAGCTAGACTGGACACAGCTTCGCCAAGTTGCAGATGACATGCGCGCCTACCTACTCCACAGTGTGGGCTTATCAGGTGGACATTTCGGAGCAGGCCTTGGTGTCGTCGAGCTGACTGTCGCCTTACATTATTGTTTCGACACCCCCTTCGATCAGTTGGTTTGGGATGTCGGGCATCAGGCGTACCCGCACAAGATATTGACAGGGCGGCGCGAGCGGCTACCCACGATTCGTAAAGAAGGTGGCTTAGCCGCCTTCCCGGACCGCAAGGAAAGTCCATACGACACCTTTGGAGTGGGCCATTCCTCCACATCCATCAGTGCGGCACTCGGCATGGCATTGGACGCCCGGCTGACCGGATCGCGAAGACGTCATGTGGCGGTCATTGGTGACGGTGCCTTGACTGCAGGATTGGCCTTTGAAGCACTGAATCACGCTGCGTCCGAAAATGCGGATTTATTGGTTATTCTCAACGACAATGATATGTCGATCTCTCGAAATGTCGGCGGTATCCGTGATTACCTCGCGAAACTCCTTAGTTCAAAAGCCTACACACGGAGTCGCGATGAGGCACGGCGGCTCCTCGAACCTCTGCCGCCATTGGCTCAATTTGCGAAGAAAACGGAAGAACACATCAAAGGAATGATGAGTCCAGCCACCTTGTTCGAGGAAATCGGATTTAACTACATCGGCCCGATTGACGGCCATGATCTGTCCAGTCTCGTCACCACCTTGCAGAACATGCGTGATCTCAAGGGTCCACAATTTCTGCATGTGGTGACGCAAAAGGGATGTGGGTTTGTTCCGGCCGAGCATGATCCAATTGGCTACCACGCCATCAGCAAGCTTGCCGCGAAAACCGAGGCAAATGCACCGAAAGGCTTGACCTATTCCAACGTGTTTGGACAGTGGATTTGTGATCTGGCCAGCGAGGATGCGCGCGTTGTCGCGATCACCCCTGCAATGCGCGAAGGCTCTGATCTTGTGGCATTTTCAGAGCGTTTCGCAAATCGCTATTTCGATGTCGCAATTGCCGAGCAGCATGCCGTGTGCCTTGCGGCTGGAATGGCTACGCAGTCACTGAAGCCGGTGGTGGCGATCTACTCGACATTTTTACAACGTGCCTATGATCAGGTCATTCATGATGTCTGCGTGCAAGGCTTGGATGTGACCTTTGCAATCGATCGTGCCGGACTTGTCGGCGAGGATGGCCCAACACATGCAGGCGTCTATGACATCGCCTTTCTCCGAACACTCCCTGGGATGGTGATTGCTTGTCCATCAGATGAAGCGGAGTGTCGTCGTCTCTTGAGTACCTGTTACGCCCACCCCGGTCCAAGTGCCGTCCGCTACCCGCGTGGTCAGGGGCCTGGGACTCCAGTGCCCACTGATCTTGATCCGGTCCCATTAGGCCGGGCAATCCAACGGCGCACCGGGGACGGACAAGTTGTCATTCTGGCGTTTGGATCACGCGTTGCGGCAAGTCTCGAGGCTGCGGATGTGATCAACGCCACGGTCTGGGACATGCGCTTCGTGAAACCATTGGACGCAGAGGTCTTGGCGGCTTCGACATCGGCTGCACTTATCGTCACGGTGGAAGAACATCAACGCCAAGGGGGAGCTGGCTCCGCGGTTGGAGAATGGTTCGCCGACCACGGGTACTCGGTTCCACTTTTGGCTCTCGCTCTGCCGGATCGATTTGAGGCACATGGCAAACACGAATCGATGTTAGCGCGGGTCGGACTGGACGCGGCAGGCATTCGTGGTGCGATTGAAGACCGGCTTAAGCAGAGGATTCCGGCTGACTGAGCAGATGGCCCAGCCGCGTCAACTTGGTTCTCAGATATTCACGGTTGTGTGAGGTGAGGCCCGTCTCGATCGGGAGACGACGCACGACTTCAATACCCAAACCTTCCAACGCATCCACTTTTTGTGGATTGTTGGTCAGCAACTCCACGCGCTTAACACCAAAATGAGACAGCATGGGCAGTGCCATAGAATAGTCTCGCTGATCCGCTGCAAATCCGAGCGCTTCATTGGCATCGACTGTATCAGCGCCTGCATCTTGCAACCGATAGGCCCGAATCTTGTTCAACAAGCCAATACCGCGACCTTCCTGGCGTAAATACAGCACGATCCCTGACCCTATCGCGGCAATCGATGCCATTGCCGACTCCAACTGGGCACCACAATCACATCGCTGACTAAACAACGCGTCACCTGTCAAACACTCTGAGTGCACTCGTACCAGGCTCACTGCAGTGGTCGCGGGATCGCCCATGACTATCGCAACATGCTCTTTCCCTGACTCAGTGTCCAAGAACCCATGCAAGGCAAAGCTGCCCCATCGGGTCGGTAACTGGCAGTGATCAATATGCTCAATGGTCATTCAGGGCTCTCTTAAAGGGGCCAAATCATAGCAGATAGACCAACGAGAAGCAGAACATAGAGTCCTGCGACCAGATCATCAGCCAGCACCCCCCATGGGCCTGGGATCGATCGCTCTGCCCAGGACACTGGCCATGGCTTAGCAATATCAAATATCCGAAAACCCACAAAGGCCACAGCCAGTAGGCTCCACACAGGCCAGCCTACCCAGTTATCCAAACCCCATGCCGCCAGGGCAAATCCAGCCCATTCATCGATCACGATCGAGCCATGATCTGGTTCTCCCAGCCGCCGACCACCTTCTGGAATGCTCCAGCGGGCCAACAGACAGAGCGCGACGATGCCGAGCATTTGGAGAGGAAAGGACCAGGATAAACCCCACCAGACCAGCGGGAGTGCACCGAGCGTACCAAAGGTACCGGGCGCCCTGGCGGTCAATCCAGACCCGAATCCGACGGCGACCCAATACTGCAACGTGCTCTTCATCGACTGTGATCCCATCCGGCCCACTCTGGGCCTGATAGAAGCTCCCCATCAAGCTCAATATGTGGCGAGTCAGCGCTCGTTAACTGCCCTAGCCAATGGCCCTGGGCGATCATTGGGTGCTGATCAGGCAGGGTGGCAAGTAGTCCATAATCATCACCACCGGTGAGCGCCATCTGCAGGGCTTGATCACGCCCAAACGCCTCTACCAAGCCTGCACACAGCGGCACATGAGCCCCGCTTAATGCGGCACGAAGAGGCTCGGAAGCCGCCTCTAACAGATGCTGGAGATCCTGAAGCAGACCATCAGATACATCGATACAGGCCGTGGCTTGGCCACGTAACTGCAACCCGCAGCGAATCTGTGGCTCTGGATACCAATAACGCGCCTGCCACAATGCGACATCCTGATGACCTGCCAAGACTTCTAGATAGGCCCGCGCGCCACCACAGTCTGGGCCAAAGAAAACAATTTGGTCTCCGGCTCGAGCGCCCCCACGCCGGATGGCTTGACCAGCAGGCACTTCACCCAACACGGTGATGTGTGCCGCTGTTGGACCCCTCGACAAATCTCCACCCAGCAGAGTCATTTGCCAGTCCGCACAGAACCGATGCACAGTCTCGCCGAAGTGACCGATCCACGTCGGCTCGAAATCATCAGAGGTCAACGAAATCAGGAGATATTTTGGAGTCGCTCCACAGGCTGCAAGATCACTGAGCGCGCGACGGAGAGCGCGCTCAGCAAACAACGCCCCTGGTGTCACCAAGGGCACATGGCGACCCGCAATCGTGGCATCAATGCTGATACAGAGCTCATAACCAGGGTTCACTGCAAACACAGCACAGTCGTCGCCATTCCCAACCCGGACTGACTCTGGCGGATTGGGTTGAACAAGATAGCGCTGAATCAGCTCAAATTCGTTCACGGGACTTGCTGTGGGTCACTTCGACCTCACGAACCTCACTGGCCAACGCATCCAGCACACCATTCACGAACTTGTGTCCGTCGGTCGCACCATATTTTTTGGACAGCGCCACGGCTTCAGAAATCGCCACCCGAAAGGGAATGTCAATGCGCGCGATCAGTTCATAGGCACCGAGCAGTAATACGTTACGTTCGATGGGCGTGAGATCTTGAAAAGGACGGGTTAAATGCGGGGTTAACTGATCCACAAGATCATCATAGTGGGTATCGATATACATCAGGGCTTGATGAAAGAACGCTAAATCAGCCCGTTTTAAGTTGTTATCGGCGCGAAAGACAGCTTCCACTTCACGCATGGCATAGCCAGACAGCTGCCATTGATACAGTGCCTGCAAGACCGCTTCACGCGCTCGATGACGCTGGGATGCGGTGGGAAGCTCAGGCAAGGTCTCCGGGGTATCAGCCACCGAGCTGTCTCAACAGTGACACCATCTCAATCGCCACCATGGCCGCTTCTGCACCTTTGTTACCGGCCTTAGTGCCTGCGCGTTCAATGGCTTGCTCAATCGAATCCACGGTCAACACCCCAAAGGCAACTGGAACGCCAGTATCCATCTGCACACGATTGAGGCCACTCGCCGCTTCACCGGCGACATAGTCAAAGTGAGGCGTGGCCCCACGGATCACAGCTCCGAGTGCAATAATCGCATCCACGTCGCCTTTTTCCGCGACCGCTTGTGCAGCGAGCGGGAGTTCATAGGCACCAGGAACACGGACCACAGTGATGTTGTCATCCAACACGCCGTGCCGCATCAGGGCATCCATCGCCCCCTCCACAAGAGAGTCAACGACAAACTGGTTAAAGCGACCCACAACAAGCGTGTAGCGGGCATTGGCATCGTCAAACTGACCTTCAATCATTTGCATGGGTAGATCCCCTATATTCCAGATATTCGACCACCTCGAGATCAAATCCCGAGATCGCCCCAAATTTCATGGGTGGTGATAATAATCGCATCTGTCCCACCCGCGCCTGTTTCAAAATCTGAGAGCCGGTTCCTACCGTCAGGTAGGGCACGAGACGCGCACCTGGGTTCGGAAGCTGCCCAGTGAGATACTCATCCAAGCGATTCACTAGGGACTCATGCCCGCGTGCTTCCAAGATCACCACCACCCCTTCACCAGCATCGGCAACAGCCGCTAAAGCAGCATCCAAGGGCCAAGAGCCTTGCTCTGCCCAATTGATTTGCACTAGATCACGGAGCGTGTCTGGGATATGGACTCGCACCAGGCACGGTCGTGATGGATCCGGCTGGCCGGCAATCAAGCACAAATGCTGTCCACCTAAAATTTCATCCTCATAGACACGCAATAAAAAGGTGCCGTGGCGTGTCTGAATAAGTTGTTCCCGGAGCAAACTGATGGTTGCTTCATGCGAGACACGGTACTGAATCAAGTCCGCAATCGTACCAATGGCAATCCCGTGTGCCTGTGCAAAGACCTCGAGCTCAGGACGACGCGCCATGGTGCCGTCTTCATTCATGACTTCGCAGATCACCGATGCAGGTTCAAGTCCTGCGAGTCGCGCCAAATCGCATCCAGCCTCAGTATGACCAGCACGCATCAGGACACCACCAGGCTGTGCCATCACTGGAAAAATGTGACCTGGTTGGACTAAATCTAAGGGCTTCGCTTGCGGCGAAACAGCCGCCTGTACCGTGCGTGCGCGATCGGCTGCACTGATCCCAGTGGTCACGCCTTCAGCCGCCTCGATACTGACCGTGAATGCGGTTTTATGCCGCTCCGTGTTCCGCTGCACCATCAACGGCAGACCCAGCTGACGACAGCGATCTTCTGTTAGAGTCAGACAAATCAAACCACGTGCATATCGCGCCATAAAATTAATGGCTTCCGGGGTGACATGTGTCGCCGCCAAAATGAGATCGCCTTCGTTTTCGCGACCTTCGTCATCCATTAAGATGACCATCTTGCCAGCGCGCATGTCCCGAATTAGCGTTTCAATTGAGTCCAGGGCCATTCGTTCTCTCTTAGCTGCCACTCGAGCCGCAAATCATCGCCAATCTGGCGTACATCGGTGAACACAACCTGTGGTGCGGACGCCAGATCTGGGGGGGCGACATCATACAAAGATCGCGCGCCACGCCCAAGTAATTTCGGAGCCAAGTACAGGAGCCCGCGATCCACCAAGCCTGCGTCAATAAAACCACCGGCTAAGTGTTCTCCGGCTTCCACAAACAATTCGTTGACTCCATGCTCGGCAAACCGTTGACACATGGCACGCAAATCCACCTTGCCACTGAGATCCGGGAGATACCAATGCGTTACTCGGCGCGTTTCCACCAAGGGATGATTCTCAACTGGCACAGCCGTGACCCAGACGACAGGGCCAGGACAGTCGGTCAAATTAGTCAGTGCAGGTAATCGTGCACGGCTGTCAACAATGACTCTGATCGGTTGATCATCAACCGATAAGGGAGCGGGATCTAAGCCAATTTCAGCATACCGCACAGTCAAACGCGGATTGTCAGCAAGTAACGTCCCAATCCCCGTCACAATCGCCCCAGCGCGAGCCCGCTCGCGCTGCACGTCGGCACGACTCTCTGAGCCGGTAATCCATTGCGACTCCCCATCAGCCATGGCTGTCTTGCCGTCGAGTGATGCAGCCGATTTGAGGGTAATCCAAGGCAGTCCCACGGTCATCCGTTTGATAAAGCCTGGATTCAACAAGGCCGCTTCGGTGGCCATTAATCCCACTTCGACCTCAATACCCGCATCGATCAGGGCCTGTCGGCCACGACCTCGCACAAGCGGATTGGGATCCTCCATCGCCATCACGACACGCGAGATGCCTGCCTCAATTAATGCCTGTGTACAGGGGCCTGTGCGGCCCTGATGCTGGCATGGCTCTAAGGTCACAACACAGGTGGCACCGCGCGCAAGCGCCCGATCAGGCAACGCGTTAAGTGCGTTGATTTCTGCATGGGGATGACCCGGCGCTTGATGCCAACCTGCTGATAAAATCTTGTCACTCGCGTAGATCACCGCACCAACCCGCGGGTTTTCTCGCGTGGTATGCAGTGCGCGGCGCGCCAAACGAAGCGCCTCAGCCATTGCTCGAGCATCCATGGATTGATCAGTCATGGCGCGAGAGCTTCTCAATTTCGCCAATAAATTCGGTCACATCACTAAAACTCCGATACACCGAGGCAAAACGAACGTAGGCCACTTGATCGAGTGCCTTTAATTCCGCCATCACATGTTCTCCGATCCGACGACTGGGCACTTCCTTATCGGATTCAGCCTGCAGTTGTCGCTTAATCCGTTGAATACAGGCGTCAATCTGAACCGTACTCACCGGCCGTTTTTCAAGTGCCCGTTCAAACCCCCGGCGTAGCTTGTCTTCGTCAAAATTTTCTCGCTCACCATGACTCTTGACGATCCGTGGCATCACTAATTCATACATCTCATAAGTCGAGAATCGTTGATCACATTGGACACACTCTCGCCGACGTCGAATTTGTGTGCCATCCGCGTGTAGCCGCGAGTCGATCACCCTAGTGTCCACAGCATGACAAAATGGACAGCGCATCAGACGACCCCTTCTGGATGTGCATGACCCAACTGACCGCGTAAGGATTGGATGCCATAGAGGAGCACACCGGTGGCAACGCTCACATTTAAGCTCTCAATTCGCCCTGCCATGGGAATCGACACCAAGCTGTCGCAAGTCTCACGAGTCAATCGCCGCAAACCACTCCCCTCGCCACCCATGACAACCACCATCGGACCCTGATGCGCAGCCTGCGCTAGGCTCCCAGACGCCTCACCTGCGGCACCAACCACCCAAAACCCATCCTGCTGCAGTTGCCGCAGGCATCGCGCCAAATTTGTGACTCGAAAAATCGGAATCAGCTCAGCCGCACCTGAGGCGGTTTTTCGTGCCACCTGATTTAAGGGCGCCGACCCATCCTTTGGAACAATGACACCTGCGCAACCAAAGGCCTCAGCACTGCGTAAACACGCACCAAAGTTATGCGGGTCTGTTACGCCATCCAAAACCAGTAGCAAGGGGTTTTTCAGCGGCTCAAGCCATGGTGCCAAGGCGTTTTCAGGCTGCACATCCTGAGGCCTGGCCTCCGCCAGAATACCCTGATGATTGAGATCCAACGGCGCTTGCTGGTCAAATACATCCGTCGCTAATTCCTGAATCCGGATTCCATGCGCATGCGCCCGATCAAGCAAGGCAGTCAGTCGGGCTTCGCGCACCCCAGCACGAACCAGCACAGAACGCGCTCGCCCTGTTTCTATCAACGCACGGACAGCGTGCATGCCACCCACCAACACATGCCCAGAACCAAAGTCGTGGGGAGGTGGCCGGCCCGCAGGCTTATATGGCCGACGACTCATTAGCGCCCCTTCTTTCGTTGACGACTTTCACCACTGGGCTTCGCACTTCGCCCCTTGCTCACATCGCCGCTCCGTAACCGGTCGCGTATCGAGACCTTACGGGGCTGTTGTGAATCCCCAGCGATCGCAAAATCAATGCGCCGCGCATCCAAATCCACCCGGGCGATGGTCACACGAACACTGTCAGCCAACCGATAGACGCGACGTGTCTTTTCGCCAATCAAGGTATGCTGTGCATCATTGAACACATAATAATCAGGCGGCAGTTGCGTGACGTGCACCATGCCTTCCACAAAGAGCGCATCGAGTAAGATAAACAATCCAAAGCCAGCAACGCCGGTAATTGTTCCTGAGTATTCCTCGCCGAGCTTCTCGCGCATAAATTGACACTTGAGCCATTGCCCGACATCCCGACTGGCTTCATCAGCGCGCCGCTCCGTCATCGAGCAGTGTTCACCCAACGCAATCATCCGAGCCATATCCGGCAAACCGTCACGATCCAGTGCCGACGGCGTCTCTTGGGCACCTGTCTGAATAATACGCTTGAGCAGTCGATGCACGGTCAAGTCTGGATAGCGACGAATCGGACTGGTGAAGTGCGTGTAATTGTCGTAACTCAAGCCAAAGTGACCCACATCCGGATCTGGTGAATACTTGGCCTGCTGCATCGAGCGTAGAATCATTGCCTGAATCAACGGGAAATCAGGACGATTGGTCGCCTGGTCCAATAGGCTCTGATAATCCGACGGCTCCGGTTTTTCACCGCCCCCCAAACCTAAGCCCATGGAGCCCAAGAACTGGCGTAATGCCGCCAATCGCTCGTCAGTTGGCCCCTCATGAATGCGATACAAGGTCGGTAACTTCAGCCGCTTCAAGCAGCGCGCAGCAGCGACGTTCGCAGCCAGCATGCACTCCTCGATGAGTTTGTGCGCCTCCAATCGGGTACGCGGTACAACACCGGAAATTTTTCCCCGCTCATCAAACTGAAATGCCGGTTCTACCGAATCAAAATCCAGCGCCCCACGATCTTCGCGCTGTGACCGCAACATCCGATACAGCACGTACAATTCACCAATGCCTGCTCCAATCTCTGGTGAGGAGAATACAGGCGTCTTTTGCAAGGCCTCCACCAACTCCTTTCGACCCAGATCAGTCGAATCGACCGCATCTAAGGCTGACTGAACTTGCTCGTAGGTTAATCGTTGCTTCGACCGAAAGACGATTTCCTCGAAACGGTAACTGGTCAAGCGTCCGGTACTGGCAATCTCCATCTGCACAGCCAAAGCCAATCGATCCACATTAGGATTTAACGAACACAATCCATTCGAGAGCGTTTCGGGCAGCATGGGAAGGACTTCAGATGGGAAATACACAGACGTACCCCGTTCAATCGCTGCCTCATCCAATGCAGACCCTGGTGTCACGTAGTGGGCCACATCGGCAATCGCAACCCAAAGGGTCCAACCACCGCGTCCCTTCGCCTGAGCGCACACTGCATCGTCAAAATCACGCGCATCGGCACCATCAATGGTCACAAAAGGAAGATCACGCAGATCCACCCGATTGGAAATCGCTGACGGACGTATCTCGGTCCCAAAGGCATCCGCTTCGGCAAGGGCTTGCGGCGAAAATTGATAGGGAAGGTCATGTGTCCGAATAGCGACTTGGATTTCAATCCCGGCATCAGAGGCGGAGCCGACCAAATCCACAACATGTCCAATCGGTTGTTGATGCGTTTCAGGGAAGGTTTCGAGTTCAACAACCACAAACTGGCCGGCTCGCGCTCCATTGAGTCGATCTTCTGGAATTAATACCTCATGAAGATACCGATCATCTTCTGGTGTCACAAAATGAATACCCGCTTGGTGGCGGACCCGACCCACTATTCGGGTGGTTTTGCGCTCAATGATCTCAACAATGCGCGCTTCACGCTTATCACGCGACTTTTTCGACGGCGGCATCTGCGCCACCAAGACGCGATCACCGTGATAGACCCGACGCATTTGTCGATCGTGCAAATACAAACTCTCCGACCCATCATCTGGTACAAAAAATCCGTAGCCATCTCGGTGTGCATGCACCACGCCAGCAACAAGACCGGCGCGGTTGACTAGAACAAAACGATCGATGCGATCCTGAATGATCTGACCATCCCGACACATCGCAAATAATCGCGCCTGCAAACCATCCAGTAATTCTGGGGGGGTACCTGTTAATTCGACCAGTGCATCAAGCGTCAGCGGCTGGCCGTGCGACTCTAAAAGGTCCATTAGCCATTGTCGCGACGCGACCGGCATGTTGTAGCGTGAGACTTCCTGCTCACCATAGGGGTCTTTCATAGATACTCCTTTCAAGCTCACATAATGCGGATCGATAGTCGTGAAGTCACGCTTCGCCTACACTTCACCCATGAGCAAACGCAAATTGACCCGACAACAGGCCTGGCGGATTGAAAAAATCCAGACAGACCGCCTTGACCGCGCCTCTCGTCATGCTGAGACAGTGGATCAGCTATGGGCAGACGGTGCGCTCGGTGAACCTCTTCGAGGCCGCATCGTTGCCCGCTTTGGAAAACAGGTGGAAGTCGTCCCCTGTAACCTCATTGGGCAACCCGATGGGCCCGCGGTCCGCTGTCACTGCCGCGCCAATTTGACTGGATTAGTGACCGGCGACCAGGTCATCTATCAAATCAGTGGGGACTTAGGCATCGTCACTGCGCTTGAACCGCGACTCAATGTCTTAGCACGACCCGACAATCGAGGCCAACTGAAGGCCATGGCTGCCAATGTCGATCAGATTGTGATCGTGACGGCATTGGAGCCTGCACCGCAACCTGAGCTGTTGGATCGTTATTTGGTGGCTACCGAAGTTGCCGGAATTCCACCGCTTATCGTGATCAATAAAGTGGACTTACTGATACAGCGTAGCGATGGGATGCGTGCTGTCGAATTACTAAAGACACGATACCAATCCATCGGTTATGCAATTGTTGAGGCATCTGCGAAGGATGCCGGCGGTCTCCAATCACTTGCAGCCTGCTTAACTGACAAAAGCTCCGTCTTTATTGGCCAATCGGGAGTCGGCAAATCCAGTCTGGTCCAAGCGCTACTCCCGGATGAGACGATCCGGGTGGGCCATCTACATCAGCAGACACGTCTGGGACGACACACCACATCCACGGCCCGCCTCTACGCGTATGAGGGCGGCGG
>ERZ887849.540-NODE-540-length-40175-cov-41.039731_pt1 | contig 40175 bp, 40 predicted proteins | sample MGYA00521267_ERZ887849 | MGnify/ENA primary metagenome ERZ887849 (study PRJEB32303, sample SAMEA104408601) | aquatic metagenome | biome: Brackish water; feature: Pelagic; material: water | place: Baltic Sea | collected 2014-06-06T16:11:00 | depth 2,863 m ... | reverse complement strand
CTTTGTATGCGGCCTATGGAGAGAATCTTTATATTACGACAAATGGAGGCTCTAATGGAGATTGGACGCAATTAACTGGCTTTTCTGGATATATTAATTCGATTGCTATTCATCCTACAAATCCAAATAAAATAGCCATTGCGACAACTTCTTCAGAAAAAGTCTATGTTTCAATCGACGGTGGTCAAAATTGGAGTCTTGCAATGTATGACTTGCCAAACTTTAGTGCCTTGGCATTAGTGTGGGATACGATCTACAATGAAGATATTTTATACTTGGGGATGAATTATGGGATTTATTATCTTAGAGACAACGAAACAACATGGGCTTCCTACAGTACGGGACTACCAAATGTTCAAATCAGTGAACTTGAAATAAATACAGCCGATAATAAATTGTACGCTGCCACCTACGGACGTGGACTATGGCGTGTTAACTTATTCGTTCCTGAAACTTACAGTACGAATGATTTACAAATTTCAGATTTGATCTTGTCGCCAAATCCAACGACAGGAACCTTTAAATTAAATTGGAAACTAAACACTCTAGTCACCATAAAAATTTTCGATTCTCTTGGAAAGTTGGTATTTTATGAAAAGAACAGAGATTTATCTCAAAATCCAGAGATAGATTTACAAGTAAAACAAGGATTGTATTTCTTGAAAGTGAATACGTCAACTCAGGAAGTCACTAAAAAACTAATTATAAACTAATTCCATTCACGTAAGTTTATAGAGCTTTAAATTCATGACACAAGTTCGTATAATTTTATCTAAATTTGTGTCATGGAATTTTCTTCTAAATTATTACAAAGTGCTGTGGATGAAGTTGCGCAATTGCCTGGTATTGGCCGTCGCACCGCTTTACGTTTGGTTCTTCATTTGATGCGTCAACCTGAGTCACAAACCCTTCATTTGACAGAAGCCTTACAAAAGATGCGACAAAACATTAACTTTTGTAAAAACTGCCATAATATTAGTGATTCAGAACTGTGTGAGATTTGTATCAATACCAACCGCAACCAAGATGTGGTATGTGTAGTTGAAGACATTAGAGATGTGATGGCTATTGAAAGTACTGCCTCTTATAGAGGTATATACCATGTATTGGGTGGTAAAATATCTCCAATGGATGGAGTTGGGCCTCACGATTTAAAAATTAATAGTTTAATCGAAAAAGTCCGCTCAGGAACAATCAAAGAACTCATTTTTGCGTTAAGCTCAACGATGGAAGGCGATACCACCAATTTTTATATTTTCAAACAAATTCAAGATGCAAAGGTTGTGATTTCTACCATCGCTCGTGGTATCTCTGTTGGAGACGAATTAGAATATGCCGACGAAGTAACGCTTGGTCGAAGCATCACCAATCGAATTCCGTTTGAACTTTCTCTTAAATCTTAATTTCTCTTGAAGCTATCGGTTGTCATTTTAAATTATAATGTTCGCTACTTTCTGGAGCTGTGTCTGCAAAGCGTAGAAGCTGCTTTAAAAGGGATCCCCTCTGAGATTATTGTGATAGATAACAACTCCAAAGATGGAAGTTGTGCGATGGTGAAATCCAAATTTCCATCAGTTACCATAATTGAAAACAACTCAAATGTCGGATTTTCAAAAGCCAATAATCAAGCAGTTCGAGTTGCCATAGGAGAATATGTATGTATTTTAAATCCAGATACAGTTGTCGCCGAAGACACTTTTGAATCTGTGCTCAACTTTGCGGAGAACCAAATAAATTTAGGCATCATAGGCTGTCGATTGATTGATGGTTCTGGAGAATATCTTCCAGAGAGCAAACGAAACATCCCGCATTTTAATATTGCAATAAAAAAACTAGTTGGTAATTCTGAGGGATATTATGCCAATCATGTTAAGGAATTTGACACTGCAAAAGTGGACATTTTAGTTGGTGCTTTTATGCTGTTAAAACGTTCCCTCTACAACTCATTAGGGGGGTTTGATGAAGATTATTTTATGTATGGAGAAGATATCGACCTGTCATTTAAGTCCCTTAAAAAAGGGTATGACAACTATTATTTTGGAGACACATCCATAATTCATTTTAAAGGTGAAAGTACGCAAAAAAACTCTGTTTATTTAAAGCGGTTTTATGGCGCCATGCAGGTTTTTTTCAAAAAACATTTTGAATCCAATGTTCTTTTAGATTTTGTTTTTTTATTAGGAATTAGCCTTATGATTTGGTTAAAACCATTGAAACAGCCACAAGCTAAAACAAGTTACAAACCTGTTTTAATTTCTACCAACCCAGACGCGAGACTCGTTAAAAAATTGAATCCAAAAATCATCACTTCTGTAGATGAAATAGACTCAAATTCCGAACTGATTTTGGATGCATCGACTCTAACGTTTAAGTCGATCATTAACCAGATGCAAGTTTTTAAGTTGAAACAGTCTATTTTTAAAATTCAACCCAAAAAATGTAGCTATATTCTTGGGAGTAATTCAGCCGACACTATTGGGGACGTAATACAATTCTAACTATTTCTTAATAATTCCATCTATTTTAGTTAATTTTGTGGTCTATATTAATTTACCTATTCGCATAAAACTATGGCAAAATTTGAACTTAAATTACCCAAAATGGGTGAGAGTGTAGCCGAAGCCACGTTAACCGCATGGCTTAAAGATGTTGGAGAGCGCATTGAAGTTGACGAAGCAGTTTTAGAAATTGCAACGGACAAGGTTGACAGTGAAGTGCCTAGTGAAGTTGAAGGAGTTTTAATTGAAAAATTATTTGATGTCAATGCAGTACTAGAAGTAGGTCAAACAATCGCTATCATAGAAACAGAGTCTGATGTTCCTGAAAGTTTTTCCCAAATCCCAGAAACTCTTATAACAGAACCTGAAGCAGCGGTTCAATTAGAAACTTCTATTGAAAAAGTTAAAGAAACCATAGCTGCGTCATCCCCAATTGGTTCTAATGGATCTCGCTTTTACTCACCATTAGTAAAAAATATAGCCAAAAAAGAAGGCATTTCTCAATCTGAATTAGATGCGATTCAGGGATCTGGTAAAGAAGGAAGAGTCACTAAAAATGACGTACTTTCTTATTTATCCAATAAATCACAAACAAGTTCTGTTGGATCAGAAGCTCCACAAACTTCCGCAAACCCTCTATCGCCTCGTGTGTCTATTTCTCCTAGTTCAGATACAGTAAACCCTGTAATAAGCCAGGGAGAAGATGAAATTATTGAAATGTCTCGAATGGGTAAATTGGTGTCTAAACACATGACCGATTCGATTCAAACCTCTGCACATGTGCAATCTTTTATTGAAGTTGATGTAACTAAAATATGGAATTGGAGACTTGGAATTAAAGAGGCTTTTAAAGCTCGAGAAGGTCAAAACATTACGTTTACTCCTATATTTTTGGAAGCCGTGGCGCATGCGCTTACAGTACATCCAATGCTTAATATCTCCGTTCAAGACGGTAAAATATTAAAACGAAAAAACATCAATATCGGAATGGCTACAGCCTTAGAAGATGGCAACTTAATTGTACCTGTGATCAAAAATGCAGATCAGTTAAACCTTATTGGGATGACCAAACGCGTCAATGATTTAGCACATCGTGCGCGTACCAATAATCTCAAACCAGATGATATTCAAGATGGGACCTATACAGTGACTAATGTTGGTGGGTTTGGAAGTATTATGGGAACACCCATTATCAATCAGCCACAGGTTGGAATACTTGCCCTTGGCGCCATTCGAAAAGTACCCGCCGTTATTGAAACCAACGAAGGTGATTTTATAGGAATTAGACAACGCATGTTTTTGTCACACTCCTATGACCACAGAGTTGTCAACGGAGCTCTAGGAGGGCAATTCTTAAAAACAGTCAAAGAATATCTAGAAGCCTGGGACGAAAATAGAACACTATAATTATGCAATTAAACCTCAATAAACCCATCTGTTTTTTTGATTTAGAAACAACAGGGATCAATATTACTAAAGACCGAATTGTAGAAATTTCAATACTAAAGGTAAATCCTGACGGTTCTGAGGAAAAGAAAACGTGGTTAGTAAATCCAGAAATGTCAATTCCTGAAGTCGTTGTAGCTGTACATGGTATTACCAATGAAAAAGTGGCAAACGAACCTACATTTAAAGAACTCGCAAAAGAAATTAATTCATGGATTAAAGATGCGGATTTAGGCGGTTTTAATTCCAATCGTTTTGATATTCCTTTATTAGCTGAAGAAATGCTTAGAGCAGGTGTTGATTTTGATATGAAAAACCGACAGTCCGTAGATGTGCAAACTATTTTTCATAAAATGGAACAACGCACATTAACCGCAGCATTTAAGTTTTATTGTGATAAAAGTCTAGAGGATGCACACAGTGCTGAAGCTGATACAATGGCGACTTATGAGGTGTTAAAAGCACAATTAGATCGTTATGATGATTTAGAGAATGATACAGCGTTTTTAGCCGACTTTAGCTCTCGAAAAAAACTCGCCGATTTTGCTGGTTTTATTGCCTATGATAAAGAAGGGGATGAGTGCTTTTCTTTTGGAAAACATAAGGGTAAAAAAGTCACAGAAATTCTCGAAAAAGAACCTGGATATTTTGGGTGGTTGCTTTCGGCAGATTTCCCACTTTACACCAAAAAAGTGCTCACAGCTATTAAGTTGCGTACATTCAATAATAAACTGGAATAAATGAAGCTTATTTGTATTGGGCGTAATTATGCGAAACACATTTCAGAACTCAAAAATGAAAAACCCACAGAACCTGTTATATTTTTGAAACCTGACACGGCAATTCTCTTAAAAAAACAACCTTTTTTTATCCCCGATTTTTCCGACGAAGTACACCACGAGGTTGAAGTACTAGTGAAAATAAACCGAGTGGGAAAACACATCGATGCAAAATTTGCTCATAAATATTACGATGAAATCGGATTAGGGATTGACTTTACCGCGCGTGACCTTCAGCAGAAACTCAAAGAAAATGGATTACCCTGGGAAAAAGCTAAAGCTTTTGATGGCTCTGCAATTGTTGGAAAATGGGTCTCAAAATCAAAACTCGACAACCTAGACAATCTTCCGTTTAGTCTTCACAAAAATAATAAAATTGTACAGTCGTCCACTACACAAGAGATGTTGTGGGGCATCGATGAAATTATAGCTTATGTCTCTCAGTTTTTTACTTTAAAAATTGGGGACATTATTTTTACAGGCACACCTTCTGGTGTCGGGCCTGTTCAGCCCAATGATTCTTTAAAGGGGTTTATTGGAGAAGAACAATTCTTTTCAATCAAAGTTAAATAATCTATGAAAGCGGAAATAATCACAATTGGAGATGAAATTTTAATCGGTCAAATTGTGGACACCAACTCTGCATTTATAGCCAAAGAACTGAATAAAATTGGCGTTTCTGTCTATCAAATTACATCGGTTCAAGACGATAAGACACATATTTTAAAAGCTTTTGAGGCTGCTGAGTCCAATGTTGATATTGTCATTATCACAGGGGGTCTTGGTCCCACAAAAGACGACATTACCAAAACAACCTTAGCGCAGTATTTTGAAGATACTTTAGTCTATGACGAAGCAGTACTGAACAATATAAAATACTTGTGGAAAAATTTTGTAAAACAACCCTTGCTACAGGTTAATATAGATCAATCGCTCGTGCTTTCTAAAGCTACAGCCCTAATGAATACATCGGGAAGTGCTCCCGGAATGTGGATTGAGAAAAACAATACTATTTTTATTTCTTTGCCCGGAGTGCCATTTGAAATGAAAGAGTTAATGAATAGTGAGGTTTTGCCAAGAATATCAAATAAATTCAAACGCCCCTATATTTTACATAGAACGCTGTTGACTTATGGGTTAGGAGAAAGTGTTATTGCCGAAAGAATAAAAAATTGGGAGACTGCTTTGCCAGATTCTATAAAACTTGCGTATTTACCAAATTTAGGGCGTGTGCGGCTGCGGCTATCTTCTACAGGTTTTGATAAAACAGCGGTTATTGAAGGTGTTGATGCACAGATTGAAACCTTATTACCATTGATAAATGATGTTTTTGTTGGGTTTGAAGAGCACTCCTCGATAGAACAACTTATAGGAAATCAATTAGTGAAATTGGGAAAAACACTGTCGGTTGCCGAAAGTTGTACAGGAGGTAAAATAGCAGAAAATATAACTGCTCATGGAGGAGCGTCCGCCTATTTTAAAGGAGGAATTGTGGCATATGCTACTGAAACAAAAATTGAGGTTTTAAAAGTTGCTCCTGAATTGATTTCTGAATACTCTGTTGTGAGTTCTGAAGTCGCGGAAGCAATGGCTCAGAATGTAAAAACAGTCTTTAACTCAGATTATGGAATTGCAACCACCGGAAATGCAGGACCATCTAAAGGCGATTCAGATGCAGAAATTGGAACGGTTTACATTGCAATCGCAACGCCTGATGCTGTGTTTTCACAGCAGTTCAACTTTGGTAAACAACGACTTAGAGTGGTTCAAAAAGCAGTCACAATGGCCTTCACTTTGTTTCAAAAAGAAATTTTTAAAAAATGATAAAATAAAGTTTGTGTACTTCTAAAGAATTCGTATTTTTGCACCTCGTTTTGAAACAACAGAACAACTAAAGTAAAGAAAAAATGTCAAGAATTTGTGAACTTACAGGTAAAAGAGCGATGTTTGGAAATAACGTTTCTCACGCCTTGAATAGAACTAGACGTAGATTTAATGTAAATTTAATCAAAAAGCGTTTTTACATCCCAGAAGAAGATAAATGGGTAACATTGAAGGTTTCTACTGCAGCTTTGAAAACTATCAATAAAATTGGTATTTCTGCAGCAATCAAAGAAGCAAAGTCTAAAGGTTTTTTAAAATAAACTACCGTTAAAAGCACTGTAAAATGGCAAAAAAAGGAAATAGAGTTCAAGTAATATTAGAGTGCACAGAGCACAAGGAGTCTGGAAAACCAGGAACTTCTAGATATATTACAACTAAGAACAAGAAAAATACACCGGATCGTATGGAGATTAAGAAATTTAATCCCATCCTAAAAAAAATGACGGTTCACAAAGAAATTAAATAATTAGAGATTTTACATAAGTAAAATTTCAAATGAAACACATTTGAATCATGGCAAAGAAATCAGTAGCATCATTACAAACAGGATCAAAACGTCTCACGAAAGCAATCAAAATGGTTAAGTCTCCAAAAACTGGAGCTTACACATTTGTAGAATCAATCATGACACCTGAAAAAGTAAATGAGTTCTTAAGCAAGAAATAAAAATATTTTTATAATATTCTATTTAAAGCTGCTTTATCACAAAGCGGCTTTTATTTTTTAGTTTCACTACATTTAGTGCTATTTTTGCAAAAAGATAACTAGTTAATTTATGAGTTTTTTTAAAAACATATTTTCTTCCGATAAAAAAGCCACGCTCGATAAAGGCTTAGAGAAATCTAAAACTACTTTTTTTGACAAGCTAAGTAAAGTAGTTGTTGGAAAGTCCAAAGTAGATGCAAATGTATTGGATAATTTAGAAGAAATTCTTGTCACTAGCGACGTGGGTGTAAACACGACCTTAAAAATTATTGAACGCATTGAGGTGCGCGTTTCCAAAGATAAATATGTTGGTACCGATGCTTTAAATCTTATATTAAGAGAAGAAATAGCTGGGTTACTCTCAGAAACAAACTTTGGTGAAGAAACCGAGTTTACGATTCCACAAACTCAAAAGCCTTACGTTATTATGGTGGTAGGAGTGAATGGTGCAGGTAAAACAACAACCATAGGCAAACTTGCCTATCAATTTAAAAAACAAGGTTTAAATGTGGTCTTGGGTGCAGCCGATACTTTTAGAGCCGCTGCAATCGATCAGTTACAAGTTTGGGCCGATCGAGTAGCTATTCCAATCATTAAACAATCTATGGGAAGCGACCCTGCTTCTGTGGCGTTTGACACCTTACAAAGTGCTGTAACTTCCAATGCCGATGTTGTTATTATTGATACTGCAGGCCGCTTACATAATAAGGTTAATTTGATGAACGAATTAACTAAAGTCAAACGTGTCATGCAAAAAGTAGTTGACAATTCACCACACGAAGTCTTATTGGTATTGGATGGTTCAACAGGTCAGAATGCATTTGAACAAGCCAAGCAATTTACCGCAGCTACTGAAGTAAACGCCCTAGCAATTACCAAATTAGATGGAACCGCCAAAGGAGGCGTTGTCATTGGGATTAGCGATGAATTTCAAATCCCTGTCAGGTATATTGGCGTTGGAGAAGGTTTAGAAGACCTTCAAGTTTTTAATAAATTTGAATTTGTAGATTCTTTCTTCAAATAAATTAGTGCACCTAACATTATTTCATGAGAACCAAAACACTAAAAAAAAATAAGATTAATGTCATCACCTTAGGCTGTAGTAAAAACGTCTATGATAGTGAGGTTTTGATGGGGCAACTCAAAGCCAGTGGAAAAGAAGTGGTGCACGAAGAAGAAGGAAATATTGTAGTGATTAACACTTGTGGATTCATCAATAATGCGAAAGAAGAAAGTGTCAACACCATCTTAGATTACATGCAAAAAAAAGAGGATGGAGACGTTGATAAGGTCTTTGTGACGGGATGTTTAAGTGAGCGTTACAAACCCGATTTACAAAAAGAAATTCCCAATGTCGATCAATATTTTGGAACTACTGAATTGCCGCAACTACTCAAAGCATTGGGAGCGGATTATAAGCACGAATTGATAGGCGAACGTCTTACAACAACACCAAAAAATTATGCGTATTTAAAAATTGCAGAAGGTTGTGACCGACCTTGTAGTTTTTGTGCCATTCCATTGATGCGAGGAAAACACAAATCGACTCCTATAGAAAACTTAGTAATTGAAGCTGAAAAATTAGCAGCTAACGGGGTTAAAGAATTGATTTTGATTGCTCAAGATTTAACCTATTATGGATTAGATATCTATAAAAAACGTAACCTTGCAGAGCTTTTAGAGGCTTTAGTCAAGGTAGAAGGTATCGAATGGATTCGCTTGCATTATGCCTTCCCAACAGGATTCCCAATGGATGTGTTGGATGTGATGAAACGCGAACCAAAAATCTGTAATTATCTCGACATTCCTTTACAGCATATTTCTGATAAAATTCTGAAAAGTATGCGCCGTGGAACGACCCAAGAAAAAACCACCAAGCTTCTTAAAGAATTTAGGTCAGCTGTGCCTGAAATGACCATTAGAACCACTTTGATTGTTGGTTATCCAGGAGAAACAGAAGAAGATTACCAAACCCTTAAAGCATGGGTCGAAGCAATGCGTTTTGAGCGTTTAGGTTGTTTTACCTATTCACATGAAGAAAATACACATGCGTTTCATTTAGAGGACGATGTACCAGAAGAAGTGAAATTGGCACGTGCCAACGAAATCATGGAAATTCAATCACAAATATCTTGGGAATTAAACCAAGCTAAAATTGGTGATACTTTTAAAGTTGTAATTGATCGAAAAGAAGGAGAATACTTTGTTGGACGTACAGAATTTGACTCTCCAGATGTAGATAATGAAGTTCTTATAGATGCCTCCAGAACGTACCTCAAAACAGGAGAGTTTACAACCGTTAAAGTCACAGAAGCGGCTGATTTTGACCTGTATGCAGAAGTGGTTTAACTGGTTTCTAAATACAAAAGAAATAAAGTATCTTTACGTTTATTAAGTAAATGCTATGCCAACCGACTGTATTTCTTTTCGAGACACTGCCTTTGTATCCAAGCTGATCTGCGATTATGTAGAAAACCGGCCAGAATTACAATTGCTTTATCATCGGTTTCCAACCATAGAAAACTTCAAAGACCAATTAGAAGCCAAACAATCCGAATTTAGTTTTGAGAAACGGCGTAACTTAGTTGCAGCATTGACAGAGCAATACGCTTCGCTTTCGCCGTCAGAATTGACCACTAAAGCGATTCAGTCTTTAGCAGATGAAACTACTTTTACAGTCACAACAGGGCAGCAGTTAAACCTCTTGGGTGGACCTTTGTATTTTTTGTATAAAATTATAACGACAATTAATTTAGCAAAAGAATTAAATCACAAATATCCCAAAAACAAGTTTGTACCTGTATTTTGGATGGCTAGTGAAGATCATGATTTCGATGAAATTAATCACTTCAACTTTCAAAACAAACGATTTCAGTGGACCCAACAAAGTTCAGGTGCTGTAGGATCATTAGCTACATCAGGTCTAAAGGAGTTTATAAAAGTATTTTCTGATACTTTGGGCAATTCTCCTCATGCAATACAACTTAAAGAATTAGTGAAGAATGCGTATTTAAAACATTCAAATTTGGCTTCGTCTACACGATATTTGGTGCATACACTTTTTGGTTCAGAAGGCTTATTAATTATTGATGGAAACAACTCTGTTTTAAAACGCCTCTTAATTCCACATATGACTTCGGAGCTTACAAATCAACAGGCGTTTACAACTGTTTCTAAGACCAATAAACAGCTTATAATAATAGATGCTGCCTATAAGGTTCAGGTGAATCCACGAGAAATAAACTTGTTTTATCTAAAAGAAAACTTACGCGAACGCATCGTAAAAAAGGAGGGAGTTTACTCAGTTCTAAATACAGATTTATCGTGGGATTTAGCAGGTATTTTGGAGGAAGTAAACACACATCCCGAACGCTTTTCTCCTAATGTCATCATGCGACCCTTGTATCAAGAAACAATTTTACCAAACCTTTGTTATATTGGAGGAGGAGGTGAATTAGCATATTGGCTTCAACTGAAATCCTATTTTGAAATGGAACGCATCCAGTTTCCAATTTTGTTGCATCGAAATTCTGTACTTTTAATGAGTCAAAAACAACATCAAAAGCTAGATAAATTACAGGTAGCTGTTTCCGATTTGTTTAAAACTAAAGAAGCACTGATCCAATTCCAAATCAAAAAAATAGCATCCTTACCAATTGATTTTTCATCTCAGAAGGATCAATTAAAACAGCAATTCCAATACTTATACACGATTGCAAATCAGACAGATAAATCCTTTACAGGAGCTGTTTCTGCACAAGAAAAAAAACAAATCAAAGGATTAGAAGCATTAGAAAAACGTCTATTAAAAGCGGAGAAAGAAGTCCATACAGCATATATTAAACGTCTTGAGTCCATCCACTTAGAATTGTTTCCCAATGGGAGTTTACAAGAGCGTATTACTAATTTTTCAGAGTTCTATTTAGAGCATGGAGATACATTAATTGAAACCCTAAAATCAGAGCTTAACCCCTTAAATCAAAAAATTGATGTTTTGACTCTTTAAAAGTTTAAAAATTTAGGGCTCAATTTATTTATAAATATTACTTTTGACCATGCAACATGATAAGGTATTAATTCTCGACTTTGGATCTCAATATACACAACTTATAGCTCGCCGAGTAAGGGAGTTAAATATATATTGTGAGATTCACCCCTTCAATAAAATTCCACCAAATTTAGACGAATTCAAAGCCGTTGTGCTTTCTGGTAGTCCACAATCTGTCAGAGGTGATGCAGCCTTGCATCCAGATTTATCTGAAATTCGTGGTCATAAACCTGTGTTGGCGGTTTGCTATGGTGCCCAATATTTAGCACATTTTTCGGGGGGTAATGTAGCGCCTTCAAACACAAGAGAATATGGTCGTGCTAATTTATCTTATGTAAAACAAAATGAAGATTTTTTTGATGGTATCAACATTGGAAGTCAAGTGTGGATGAGCCACAGTGATACGATCAAGGAATTGCCAACCAATGGGGTCTTGTTGGCAAGTACTCACGACGTTGAAAATGCAGCTTATAAAATCGAAAGTGAAACAACATATGCCATTCAATTTCACCCCGAAGTATACCACTCAACGGATGGAAAAAAATTGTTATATAACTTTTTGGTTAATATTGCTGGTCTTGAACAAGATTGGACTCCAGATTCTTTTGTAGATGAAACGGTCGCAGATATAAAAGCCAAAATTAAAGATGATAAAGTTGTACTTGGATTGTCTGGAGGTGTTGATTCGACTGTTGCAGCCATTTTGTTGCATAAATCAATAGGTAAAAACCTCTACTGTATTTTTGTGAATAACGGCTTGTTACGTAAAGATGAATTTTCAAGTGTCCTAACTCAATATGAGGGAATGGGACTCAATGTAAAGGGTGTAGATGCTTCGGCACGTTTTTTGGATGCTCTTTCAGGTCTCGAAGAACCAGAATTGAAACGTAAAGCAATTGGACGTGTGTTCATAGAAGTCTTTGACGACGAAGCAAATATGATTCAGGATGTTAAATGGCTTGCTCAAGGAACGATCTATCCAGATGTGATAGAAAGTGTGTCTGCTACTGGTGGTCCTAGTGCCACTATAAAAAGTCACCATAATGTTGGTGGTTTGCCGGATTATATGAAGTTAAACATTGTAGAACCGTTAAGAGCTCTGTTTAAAGATGAAGTCAGACGTGTGGGTGCTTCAATGGGGATTGATCCTAAGTTACTGGGACGTCATCCTTTTCCTGGTCCAGGATTGGCCATTCGAATTTTGGGAGATATAACTGCTGAGAAAGTTCGTATTTTACAAGAAGTGGATGCCATTTTTATTAATGGTTTAAGAGACTGGGATTTATATGATAAAGTTTGGCAAGCTGGAGCAATGCTCCTTCCTGTTAATAGTGTAGGAGTGATGGGTGATGAGCGTACTTATGAAAAATGTGTTGCTTTGAGAGCTGTTGAAAGTACCGATGGAATGACCGCAGATTGGGTCAATTTACCTTATGAGTTTTTGCAAAAAACATCAAACGATATTATTAACAAAGTTAAAGGAGTGAATCGAGTGGTATATGATATTAGTTCAAAACCACCTGCAACCATTGAATGGGAATAACTTTGTAATTGAGTTACTGCAATTTTAATAGGAACCAAATCTTTAATAAATATATATGAAAAAATTTTTAATTGTTTTGGGAATCGTAGCTTTTAGCTGTTTTGGTAATGCCCAAAACCTAAAAACACACCGTGTTCAAGTTGGAGAATCCGTTGAGAGTATTGCTGAACTTTATCGGATTACTACAACTGATATTTATGCATTAAATCCAGATGCTAAATCTAATTTTTCCATTGATACGGTTCTAATTATACCACAACCATTTCTAAAACCAACCACTAATTCAGAAACTGAAAAAGAATTGGTTTCTTACAAGGTTTATAAAGTAAGACGTAAAGAGACATTGTTTGGCATTGCTCAAAAATTTAAGGTAAAAGTAGAGGAAATTAAAGCCCATAACAAAGAGTTGTATTCTAAGAGTTTAAGAAAGGGAGACAAAATTTATATTCCTCAATTTAAAATGATATCAAATCCAGTTCCTACTCAGGTAATTCAATCCTATACGGTTTTGCCAAAGGAAGGTAAATGGCGTATTGCATATAAATTTGGAATTTCAGTTCCTGAGTTAGAAGCACTCAATCCAACTATGGGACCTTATCTCAAAGAAGGACAACAGTTGAATGTTCCAAATATTTTGGATAAAGAAAAAAAAGTGATTGAAGAGGATGAATATGGGTATTATACCGTAAAATCCAAAGAAGGGTTTTATAGACTCGAAAAAAAATTAGGATTAACAAAAGAGCAATTGGAAACACTCAATCCCGAATTGGTCGAACAAGGCTTAAAGTTAGGAATGGTGTTAAAAACTCCTAAGCGAAGCATTCAAAAAATTGCAACTGAGTCGTTCCCTGTTGTTAATTTATCAGATAGTTTGGTTGATTTTTCACCTAAAAAAATAGCGCTGTTATTACCTTTTAAAACAAAAAGTATTGACTTTGATTCTCTTGATTTAGCTAAAAGCCAACTTAAAAGAGATGGGTATATTAATATTTCAACAGACTTTTATGCGGGAGTCGTCATTGCGATAGATTCTGCCAAGCGTCTTGGGATATCCACAGCACTAGAAGTGTTTGATACCAATGCAGAAATGCTAGATATGAAAACAGTATTATTACAAAGAAATTTTTCAAATTACGATGCAATTCTAGGACCTATTACAGCACAAAACCTAGAGTTGACCGCAAAGTATGTTCAAAAGGATAGTATTCCTGTGATTTCTCCTTTTGTAAAAACAAATAGCAGTTATCCCAATCTATTTCAAACCATTCCAGATGAAAAATGGATGCGGACTAAACTAGTTAACTATGTGAAGTCCGATACGACACCACATCATACATTGATTATATATGATGCTAAAAATTTAGCAACTTCGAATTATTTAAAATCTGTGTTTCCAGAGGCCTCTTTATTAACTTCCAAAAAAGATAAAGAAGGTTCTGAACAGTTTTTTTTAATGTTAGAAGATGTTCAGGCAGCTCTTTTATCAGGTCGAACTTTCGTTTTTTTAGAATCAAATAATGAAGGATTTGTATCCAATATTACCAGTATGCTCAATGCGATGAATGGTATAACGGTTCTTACGGATGAAGACGATAATGAAATGGAGATTAAACGTGATATATATCTGATGACTACTTCAAAAAACAGAGCTTTTGAAGGAACAAATGTTTCCAATTATGATTTATCTAATTTACATTTTCTGTACCCATCTGTGAATTTTGATTCGCAATTCTCAGACATATTTGAGCAACGCTTCCTAAAAGAATTTGGTACATTCCCAAATAAATATGCCGTTAGAGGGTTTGATATTACTATGGATGTTTTATTAAGACTTTCTAAATATGGAACTTTATACTCTGAAACCTCCGGTTTTCAAACAACGTATTTAGAAAACAAATTTCAATACGTTCTTCAGCCTTATGGTGGATATAAAAATGAAGCTGGATATATTCTCAAATATGAAGATTTACAAATTGTAAAAGTCCTAGATTAGTGTTCAGTCAACGTTTCTAGGTGTTTTATTAGAGTCTTTGCATTTTTATTTTCAGGTTCTATCATTAATACCCTTTCATACATCTTAAGTGCCTTTAAATACTCTCCGTTAATTGCTAATGCTTCTCCGTAACTGTCATATACATTTGGGAGATATTCAAATAATTTGGTGTTGAGCTCAAAACACAACAATGCTTCTTTGGTACGTTTATTTTTTAATAGCACATACCCTAAGGAGTTCAATTCCTTACTGTTATGCGTTTTGGTTCTAAGAATTTTATAATGTTCATTTTTGTTTTTTTGGATCACTTCAAGAGGTTTCGTATCTACAAGTTTAAAAAGATAATTGGCACCTTCATAGTTTGGTTTAGAAGGAAACCCAAGAGCTATTTGTGCAACATCAGTAACTAAATCATTTTTTGGAGATTCCACGATGCGTGCATATTCAACATTGTTAGATTTAAAAATAAACGCAGGCACACGGTGAATTTGTTTCCCTTGTTCTTCACCATTTGGAGCTGTTTTATAGCGTTTTTCGTCATTGTACAAACCAATCAAGCGTAACTGACTTCTTTTTAAACCAAGTTCATCCCATAACCTAATGAACTGCGGAACCCATTTTTTACTATCTCCACACCAAGTACCTAAATAAATATCAACAGTCGTGTTTTTTAGTTTAGATTTTAATCGCAGTCTTTTTTTTGGGAGCTTTAATTCGTTGTAATATTTATTGAACCAGATTTTATAATTAGAATCTCTTTCTAGATAGTCTAGGGGAAATTCTCCACAAATGTGGGTATCGCCTTTAGCATTTTTGTAAAAATTGATATCTTGAGAATAAGAAGTGGTGAAAGTAAAAATGGTACACAGCACCAAAAGTAGAATTGTTTTCATAAGAATTAGAATTTGGGGTTCTAATTCAAATGTAGTGGATTTTGACTTTAAAAAAAATAAATCAAGAAGTTTTCCATTTGATATTACATCCAATACTTGGTTTTTGTGGACGTGTATTTTCTATATTTTCAATCATGCAATGTACGGCATGTAATAAATCAGTTCCATCAACAGGGAGTCCATTTCCAGGTCTAGAATCATCTAATTGTCCTCTGTATTGTAATTTTAAATCCGAATCAAAAAGAAAAAAATCTGGAGTACACGCGGCATCATAGGCTTTAGCAACAGACTGTGTTTCATCGTATAAATAGGGGAAAGGATAGTTTGTGTTTTTTGCATGTATTCGCATTTGTTCAGGGCCATCCTGAGGATAATTTTCGACATCATTACTAGAAATAGCAACCACACTAATTCCTTTCTCTTTAAGGGAATTTGCAATTAAAACTAAGGCATCATTAATATGAATTACAAATGGACAATGATTACAGATAAACAGAATTAATGTGCCTTGAGGTCCTTTTAGTTTGTTTAATGTTTTTATAGAATTTGAAACAGTATCCCATAATTCAAAATCTGGTGCTTCAGTTCCTAATGGAAGCATATTTGAAGGAGTTAATGACATTGAACCTTTTTTTTCAAATATATAAAGATTTGAAACTTTACATCTATGAATCCTTAAAAATTTATATCTTCAACATTTTCTAAAATAGAATGCTATGAGTTCAACCATTACTTTTGAAGATTTTTCTAAAATCGACCTTCGAGTAGGGACTATAATTGAAGTAAAAGACTTTACAGAAGCTCGTAAGCCTGCTTACCAATTGAGTATAGATTTTGGAGACATAGGGGTCAAAAAAACATCTGCTCAGATTACCGCTCTATACTCAAAAGATGATTTGATGGGCAAGCAGGTAATCGCAAATATCAATTTTAAAGTCAAACAAATAGCTAATTTTATGAGTGAATGCTTAGTTGTTGGAGCCGTAGATTCAGATAACGTTATATTATTGTCTCCGGAGAGTAAGGTGCTTAATGGGACGCCATTACGTTAGAGTTTTAAAACTCTAGTTGCTAAATATCATCAAAACTAACATCCGTAAAGTTGTCAGTAGAGGCATCTTCTTTAGAATCTTCAGATGGTGATTCGTCTTTAACGTAATCTTTTTGATGACGCTCGCTTATGACTTCTTGTCCTTTTTCATTGACAATGAAATCGGTCATATCCATCAAAATTGAATTGAATTCTGTAAAATCTTCTTTGTATAAGTAAATTTTATGTTTCTTATAATGAAATGAGCCGTCATCATTTGTAAACTTTTTACTCTCAGTTACAGTTAAATAATAGTCCCCTGCCTTGGTGGCTCTCACATCAAAAAAATAGGTGCGTCTTCCAGCTCTTAAAACTTTTGAATAAATTTCTTCTTGTTCCATATCTTTTAGTGTCAATAATAATGAGCTATTATTAGTAGCTATTGTTACATTCAAAAGTCCAAAAAATAAATTAAGACACCAACTAATTCTTGATTTTATTTTCTGAAAACGAGTGTTTTTTTATTTTCAAATATTAATGAGACGTTTCTCTCAATTGTTTTTGATAAAGATTTTTATAATAACCTTCAACACAAATAAGTGCATCATGTGTACCTTCTTGGGTGATCACACCCTCATTTAAAACAATAATTTTATCGGCATTTTTAGCAGAAGAAATTCGATGACTGACTATGATGGTCGTCTTTTCTTTAGTTACCAATTCAATGTTATTTAAAATTTGCTCTTCAGTTTCTGTATCCACTGCAGAAAGACAATCATCTAAAAGAAGAATTTCAGGACTTTTTATAAAGGCTCTCGCAATGGAAACACGTTGTTTTTGACCTCCAGAGAGTGTGATACCTCGTTCTCCCAAAATGGTATCATACCCATTTTTGAAATTAATGATATTAGTGTGAACCATTGCTTTTTTAGCAGCCTCTATAACTTCCGAGTCAGTAGAATTGTTTTTTCCGAATTTGATATTGTTTTTCAGACTGTCTGAAAACAAAAAGGGATCTTGTGGTACAAATCCTATGGATGTTCTTAAACTGGTTAAGTTTAAGTCTTTAATATTGACCCCATCAATTTCAATTTCTCCTTTTTGAACGTCATATAGCCTTCCGATTAATTCAAGTATGGTAGATTTTCCAGAACCGGTATCCCCAATAATCGCAAGGGTTTTTCCTTTTTCCAACTCAAAACTTATGCCTTTTAAGGCTTCAATATTGGTGTCTTCATAAGTAAAATGAACCTGCTTAAAGACAATAGATCCCCTAATAGGTGTCGCGGTTTTTGTAGGATTAACGATGCTTGGAGTCTCCTTCAAAAATTCATTAATTCGTTTTTGCGAAGCTTCAGCTTCCTGTACTAAGGAAGTAACCCACCCAATTGATGCAACTGGCCAGGTAAGCATGTTCACATAAATAATGAATTCGGCAATAATCCCGATTTCCTCAATTTGTCCATTCATGTATTGTTTTCCACCAATGTAAATAACTAATAAGTTACTGGCACCAATAAGAAGTAACATTAAAGGAAAAAAGAGAGCTTGTATTTTTGAGAGGCCCAATCGTTTTTTGCGTTGTGAATTTGCGAGTTCCGAAAACGTGTTTTCCGTTTGTGTTTCTAATGCGTATGCTTTTGTAATCCAAATCCCACTAAAAAACTCTTGAGTTGAGGAAGATAATGTCGATAGATGCGTTTGAACAATGGTACTTTGTTTATGGATGTGTTTACTTAAAAAATAAATTGAAACAGATAGTAAGGGAAGCGGTAAAATAGTATAAAGTGTTAGAGTAGGCGATTGGTTGTACATATAAAAAAACGCCACAATAAAAAGAGTTAATGTATTGATCGTATACATCAATGCTGGGCCAATATACATTCGTACCTTACTCACGTCTTCACTAATTCGGTTCATTAAATCGCCTGTACGATTTCGTTTATAAAAAGCGAGGGAAAGTTGTTGGTAGTGATTGTAAATTTCATTTTTCAAATCAAATTCGACATAACGAGATACATTTATAATTGTTTGTCGCATCAAAAAAGTAAATATTCCTGTTGCAATTGCAGCTCCAAAAATGAATAAAATATTTAAACTAATTTCATGTCGGAAGACTTCCGTACTTCTCGGATTTGTAATCTGATCTGAAATTAAAGAAATGGATTTTCCAATCAATTTGGGAGTAAACAGTGCGAATAGCTTTGAGGCAATAGTAATAAGAACACCTAAAATAATTCGATACCGATATTTTAAAAAATACTTATTTAAATACTTAAGCTCCTTCATGTGTCTTTATTTTTTTCTTTTAATGCTTATATGTGCCTGTTGTCGAAGGTGGGTTTGCTATTAATTATTTCCATAGAGGCTAACACTTTTAACACACTCGGTTTGTTTTTGCTTTCACAACCTGAAAAGAAGGCTTATGCTTAAACTACAAAGATACTTGTTTTAAGTAATAAAGATCGTCCGTAAAAAAACATTTTTTTGGATTTTTAGAACCAAAATAATACTATTTTTGTCTCGCAATTTAATTTGAATTGTAAAAATGATAACCAACATAAATCAATTTATTTGATTTTTAACCACTAAGTTCTTTATACTATGCTGAACAGAAGACATATTCGAACCAAAGTAATGCAAGTTATCTATGCGCTCAAAAGATCAGAAGAACTAAACTTGAATTCTGAAGAAAAATTCCTTGAAATGAGTATGGATAGTATGTACGAACTTTATTTGTTAATGCTCTCTTTACTAGTTAAAGTTCATGAAAAAGCAAAAGATCAGCAAGATAAATCGCAACAAAAACACCTTTTAACTTCCGAGGATTTAAATCCAAATATGAAGTTTGTTAAAAATGCATTATTGGTTCAGTTATCTGAAAATCAACCTCTAAAAAATGCAATTGAACAATACAAAGTTCATCATTGGGATTTGGATAATGAGTATGTAGAAGTGATTTTTAGAGCCATTCTCAAAAGCACACATTTTGTCAACTATATGGCATCTGAGTCTTTTTCATACAATAAAGACCGTCAGTTTATAGTGGAGTTATTCAAAGAAGTGATTGCACCGAATGAAAAATTATATAATTATCTCGAAGATAGAAATTTAACTTGGATCGATGACTTGCCAGTGGTTAATACGGCTTTGGTGAAGATTTTAAATAAATCTAAGGTAAAAAATCATGAAAATTATTTTACTCCAAAGCTATTCAAAGATCAGGAGGATAAAGAATTTGGCTTAAGTTTATTGAAAAAAACCATTAAAAATTTAGATTTTTACTCTGAAGAAATTAGTTTAAAAACTAAAAATTGGGATAAGGATCGTATAGCGGATATTGATTTTGTATTGCTTCAGATGGCTATTTGTGAATTTCATGAATTTCCCTCCATACCCACCAAAGTTTCTATTAATGAATACATAGAAATTGCCAAAGAATATTCCACTCCTAAAAGTAGTGTCTTTATAAATGGAGTTTTAGACAAAATAGTGAAAGAGTATATTGAAAATAAAACCTTAAATAAAACAGGGCGTGGATTAATGTAAATTTTTAATTACATTTATACCCTTATTTAAAATTAGCATTATTAACCATTAAAAATCAATCATGAAAAAATTAATTTTAACTTTAGCTGTGGCCAGTTTCGTTTTTACTTCTTGTAAAGAAAATGCTGCTGAAAAAATAAACCAAGAAAACGTTACTAAAGCTGCTGAAAGAGACGCGCAAGCAATTGTTTTTCCAACCATTTCATTTGACAAAACAGAACATGATTTTGGTCAGATTATGAACGGTACTCCGGTTGAAACTGTATTTTCTTACACAAATTCGGGTAATTCTCCTTTAGTAGTTACAGATATCAAAAGTACTTGTGGATGTACAGTTCCTCAAGGATGGAATAGAGAACCACTAATGCCAGGAGCATCGTCTCAGTTTAGTGTAAAATTTAATGGAAAAGGTGCCAATAAAGTATCTAAAACAATTACGTTGACTACCAATACTGAAAAGGGAAAAGAGCAAGTAAAAATTTCTGCTTTTATCGTTCCAGATCCAAATGCACCTGCAAAAACTCCTGCTAACAAACCTGTTAGCGTACAATAATTAATAACACTATAACAATACACTATGGAAGGTCTTAGTCAGTTTACTCCCTTTATTTTAATGGCAGTAATCATTTATTTTTTTATGATTGCTCCTCAAATGAGGCGTGCAAAAAAAGAAAAAGCATTTGCTGCAGCGCTTAAAAAAGGAAATAAAGTAATTACCAAAAGTGGTATGCATGGAAAAATTGCCGAATTAAATGATAAAGACAATTCTTGTGTCATTGAAACTTTGGCTGGTAAAATTAAATTTGATCGTTCTGCCATTTCAATGGAAATGAGTCAAAAGCTTAATGCACCTCCTGTAAAGAAATAACATTCAAAAAAAAGCCGCTAATTTTAGCGGCTTTTTTTTAGATATCGCTTCTGAGTTAGTTCGGCTATTTTACAAATTACTTCTGTAGCACTCAAAATACTTTCCAAAGGAACGTATTCATAACGGCCATGGAAATTGTGACCTCCCGCAAAAATATTTGGACATGGAAGTCCCATAAAACTCAATTGTGAACCGTCCGTTCCTCCTCTTATAGGTTTTATTAATGGTTTGATGTTGAGTGCTTTCATAGCGTCTTCTGCAATGTCCACAATATGCATTACAGGTACAACCATTTCTTTCATATTGTAATATTGATCTTTGAGTTCGATTTCAAAAATAGGACTCCTAAATTTTGTATTTAGAGTTTCAACTAAATCAATAAGATGTTGTTTTCGCGCCTCAAATTTATCCCGATCGTGATCTCTTACAATGTATTGTAAAATAGTATCTTCAACTTTTCCTGTCATACTGAACAAATGATAAAACCCTTCGTATCCTTCAGTTTGTTCAGGAGTTTCATCTTTTGGAAGGGCTTCTATGAACTTAGAGGCATAATACATCGAATTGATCATTTTTCCCTTGGCATACCCTGGATGCACAATTTTACCTTTTATTTTTATGACGGCTCCAGCCGCATTAAAATTTTCATACTCCAATTCTCCAATTTGACTTCCATCCATAGTATAAGCCCAGTCCGCTCCAAATTTTTTGACATCAAATTTATGTGCCCCTCGACCAATTTCTTCATCAGGAGTAAACCCAACCTTAATTGTGCCATGCTTTATTTCAGGATGCTGAATAAGGTATTCCATTGCACTAACAATTTCACAAACCCCTGCTTTGTCATCAGCTCCTAAAAGTGTTGTGCCATCTGTTGTGATGAGAGTTTGTCCTTTGTAGAGTAATAAATCTTCAAAATAATCGGGAGATAATACGATGTTTTCTTTTTCATTTAAAACAATATCAGACCCATCATAATTTTCTGTTATTTGAGGGTTTACACCTTTGGCTGTAAAATCTGGAGACGTGTCAAAATGAGATACAAATCCAATTGTTGGTACATTATGTTCTACATTGGAGGGCAGGGTTGCCATGATGTAAGCATTGTCATCAATTGAAACGTCTTGCATGCCAATGCTTTTCAGTTCGTCAGCCAGTTTGCGTGCCAAGTTCCATTGCTTTTCAGTACTCGGAGTTGATGAAGAATTTGGGTCGCTCTCGGTGTCTATTTTTACATACTCAATAAATCGATTCAGAATGTGCTTCTTATCTAACATATAGTTTTGTATTTGGTCAAAAATAATTAACCCCGCCTTGAAACACAAGAGTTGCCTTGCTTTCTTTTATATTGTATCAATTTAATGTATTTTTACACTCAAAATACGCTTGATGTACAAATCGATTATTCGTCCTATTCTTTTTAAATTTGACCCTGAAGTCGTTCATTACTTTACGTTTGATGCTATCAAACTGTTATCAAAAATTCCGGGTGTTCCTTTTTTAATCAGACGTCTTTTTCAGTTAAAACATCCTTTTTTAGAACGCGAATTGTTTGGGCTTCGTTTTAAAAATCCTGTTGGGCTTGCCGCGGGATTTGATAAGAATGCAGTATTGTATAACGAGCTTGCAAACTTTGGGTTTGGATTTATTGAAATTGGAACGGTTACTCCAAAACCACAAGACGGGAATCCTAAAAAACGTTTATTTAGACTTCAATCGGATCGTGGAATTATCAACAGAATGGGCTTTAATAATGCCGGTTTAGAAGCTGCTATTACACAGCTAAAGAAAAACAAAAAACAACTAATTATAGGAGGTAATATTGGAAAAAACACCCAAACACTCCCCGATGGATATACTGCGGATTATTTAGAGTGTTTTGAAGCACTGCATCCTTATGTAGATTATTTTGTGCTAAATGTGAGTTGTCCCAATGTTGAAAGCCATGCCAAACTCAATGACAAGGATTATCTTGAGGAGTTGATAAAAGCCGTTCAAACATTAAACGCCACTTTTGAAGTGTCTAAACCAATTCTTTTAAAAATCGCTCCCGATCTAAACGAAATCCAATTAGACGAAATTATTGAGCTTGTGTCGGTAACCAAATTAGAAGGTGTTATTGCATCCAATACGTCTGTTTCGAGAGAGAATCTTCAAACAGATGCGACAACTTTAGAAGCCATTGGAAATGGGGGGTTAAGCGGTCAACCGATTAAAGAAAAAAGTACTCAAGTCATAAAATATTTATCTGATAAAAGTCAAAAAGCATTTCCAATTATTGGAGTCGGTGGGATCCACTCCGAAGAAGATGCTTTAGAAAAAATTGCTGCAGGTGCCGATTTGGTTCAACTTTATACGGGGTTCATTTACGAAGGACCTGCCCTTGTAAAGCGTATCAATAAAGCGCTTTTGAAGTCAGCTCTCAAACACTGATTAGTTTGAATTCAGAACTGCTCATTTCATTCGTAATTGCGACTGCCACCTTGGCAATCACTCCCGGTCCAGATAATATTTTTGTACTGATTCAAAGTATGACATACGGAAAAAAACAAGGGATGGCCATTGTTTGTGGACTGATTTCAGGATGCTTAATTCACACCTCTTTAGTCGCTTTTGGGTTGTCCTCTTTTATAAAATCAAATACAGAACTTCTATTTGGTCTTAAATTACTCGGAGCAGGCTATCTATTTTTCCTGGCATATCGAGTATTTAAATCTACAGAAGTTATTAATCCTACAAACCCAACAACAGAAAGTAAATCGGTATTGGCCTTGTTTAAACAAGGGTTTATTATGAATGTGATCAATCCAAAAGTTTCTCTATTTTTTATGGCCTTTTTTCCAGCATTCTTGTTTAGTGAAACACAGTCTTTTATTGTCCAGTTTTACATGCTAGGGTTTTTATTTATGTCCACGTCTTTTTTAATTTTTTCTATGTTTGTACTTTTTTCAAGTTCATTAGGTTCCGTGTTAAAATCAAACAATCGTTTTGGGGTCGTTCTTAAGTGGTTACAGATTACAGTTTTTCTGGGAATTGCAATCTTTATATTAATTTCAAATTGATAGATGGAAAAAATCAAACTTATCTGGGATTTTAGAGGTCCCGCAAGCCCTCAATCAGCTGCTCATTTTAAGATACATTTGTTGGAATACTTTGCATCCGAAAAAATGCTCTTGATAGAATCGGGCGTTGAACCCATAAATGAATACCACCATTATACCTATGCCGTGATTGATAAGCAGAATTTTGAGGCAATTAAATCGGCGCTCAAACCTACAAGAGGTCAGCTCGTAAAATCAAATTAATTTTCTTATTTGTACGTTTCTAAAAGGGTGTATTGTGCTTTGATGGCTTCTGTAAATTCAGATTTCATGCTTGCCACAAGTTCCGCAACAGATGGTGAATCATGGATGCTAGTGACTCCTTGACCAGCAGACCATATGGTAGCCCATGCTTTTGCTTCATTTTCTTGAGCAGTAAGCTCTTTTCCAAAGTCAATTTTCTTTTGTTGACTAAGCATTTCTTCTGTAATGCCCATAGCTTCCATACTCGGACGTAAAAAATTAGCTGCTACCCCTGAGATTGCAGCAGTATAAACCACATCATTAGCACCACTCGAAATAATCATATCACGATATTCTTTGGGTGCCTTACTTTCTTTTGTATTTATAAATCGGGTTCCCATATAAGCAATGTCAGCGCCCATTTGCATGGCAGAGGCGATGTCACGTCCGTTACTTATACAACCAGATAAGATCACTGTTTTCTTAAAAAAACTTTTAATCTCAGCGACCAAAGGCATTGGGTTGAGAGTGCCTGCATGCCCTCCTGCTCCTGCAGCGACTAGAATCAGTCCATCCACATTGGCTTCCGCAGCTTTTTCTGCATGACGTTTTTTTATTACATCATGAAATACCAGGCCGCCATAGCTATGAATAGCATCAACCAACTGAGGTACAGCTCCTAAAGAAGTAATTATAATGGGCACTTGGTGTTTGATGCAAATTGCCAAATCTGCCTGAACCCTTGGGTTGGATTGATGCACGATTAAATTTACCCCATAAGGTGCAGGTTTTTTGCCTGTTTCTTTTTCAAAATCGGCAAGTGCTGATTTAATTTCGATCAACCATTCCTCAAAGCCTTCGGTTGTACGTTGGTTTAAAGCTGGGAAGGTTCCAACAATTCCATTTTTACAACATTCAATGACCAGTTTTGGGCCAGAAATTAAAAACATTGGTGCCGCAATGACTGGAATGGAAAGTTCTTTTATAAAAGATGGTTGACTCATAGGATTTATTTTTTTAAATTCTTATTGCAATATAAGACTTGTATTTTAGATATTCGTTTTAATTTAAAAGGAGCGCTTAAATTTAGTTTAGATTTTTATAGTTTAACTCAATTCAGAACACAGTTAAAAAGGTTAATTTTATGATAAACATAAATAGTTTTGTTTAATTAAAATTTATATTTGACTAAACAAAACTATAAAATCCCTTTTCAATGAAAACAAAAATATTTACCAGCCTTGCGTTTTTATTCATATTTATACTTTTTACAAGTGTAAATGAGCAAAAATTTTTACAGGAGTTTCAAGCTAAGGCCTATTATTTTTCAAAGTCCAAAATGGATCTAGGGAAGTGGGGTGCTCGTCTTAGTGAAGCTCAAAAGAAAGAAGTTGAAGCCCGAATGAAAAACAGACTCGAAAAAGGCTATGTTTTGTCTTTTAATAAAGAAGAATCTGTATTTATTGAGGAGGATCAATTGGATGCAATTTCTGGAGCGACAGATTCTTGGGGTAAAAACTTTGCGCCTGGCAAACAATATAAAAATGTAAAAACCAATACCCAGCTACAGGAGCAAGAATTTTATGGTAAAAAGTTTTTGGTCAAAGATGTATTACAACCTATAGAATGGAGTTTAGGGTCTGAAACAAAAATGATTGGAAATTATTCCTGTTTCAAAGCGACTGCCTCAATACCATACGACGAATTGACATGGTATTCCTTTTCTTGGGATAAGTTAAGAAATTCCACTGAGTCCGATTCTACAGCAGTAAAAGAGGTTAAGAAGACACAAATAGAGGCATGGTATACTCCTCAAATTCCAGTACGTCATGGACCTTTGGATTATTGGGGTTTACCAGGCTTAATTTTGGAAGTTAGTGCTAACAATACAACAATGCTTTGCTCGAAAATAATCATTAATCCAGGTGAAATTATTGAGATTGAAGCTCCTGCCAAAGGCAAAGAAGTTTCTAAAAATGAGTACCAAAACATCATCACTCTTAAAATGAAAGAGTTTCGCAACAACCGTATGAGACGTTAGTTTGTAAAAATTAACCTGCGATTTTTTCATTATTTAGTTTTTTTTTTTAATTATTTTCAGTCAACACAGCTGTATTTTTAGAATATCGGAAAAAGTAAAACTATTTTGTAACCAGTGGTGCCTCATTTTAATTAATTTTTATATTTGAACTATGATTATAAGACGGTATTTCATCGTTGACAATATTTATAATGGACTTATATAATTTTAAAACCCTAATTACTCCAACGGCTATTCTTTATAGCCCCGGTTTTGTACGTCCTCGTATTACTCGTCGTCGCCCTTAGGGTGTTCTATCAGTTTCTGAACTTAGGTGTGTCCGGTTCATCTTTCAATTTCATCTTTTTTTAACTTAAATCTTAAATAATGGACATCATTATTGCAGATAAATCACATACAATCTACGCTCAAACTATATGTAACGCCATCGAAGATGCTGCAAAGGTAAGAGGTACAGGAATCGCAAAACGTTCAGTAGAATATATAATTTCCAAAATGGAAACCAACAATGCTGTTATAGCCTTAGAAGGAGATAATTTTGCGGGTTTTTGTTATATAGAAACTTGGAGTCACGATAAATTTGTGGCTAATTCTGGTCTGATCGTAAATCCTGATTTTAGAAATCAAGGTTTAGCCAAAAAAATCAAACAAGTTGTTTTTGAACACTCAAGAACTAAATATCCAAATGCAAAAATATTTAGTATCACCACGGGTCTTGCCGTGATGAAACTCAATACCGCTTTGGGCTATAAGCCTGTTACTTTTTCCGAGCTTACGGACGAACCTTCTTTTTGGAAGGGCTGTCAAACATGTAAAAATTACGATGTGCTCCAACGTACAAATCAAAGCATGTGTTTGTGTACGGGGATGTTATATGATCCGAGTTCTAAACCAGAAACTTCCCCAATAAAAATTAAAGAAAAAAACTTTCTAAGATTAAAAAGTATTAAGCAAAGCTTGTTTCTTAAAAAACATAAAAAATGAATAATTCAAAAAAACTAGTTATAGCATACAGTGGAGGTTTAGATACTTCTTATTGCGCCGTCTCTTTGTCAAAAGCAGGTTACGAAGTGCATGCGGTCAGCGTCAATACAGGAGGGTTTTCTAAAAGTGACGTTCAATCCATTGAGCAAAACGCCTATAAAATGGGGGTCTCAACCTATAAAAATATTGATGCTCTAACCACTTTTTATCAAAAAGTAGTCAAGTTTCTTATTTTTGGAAATGTCTTAAAAAATAATACCTACCCCTTATCAGTCAGTGCAGAACGTATTGTGCAAGCCATCGAAATTATTGAGTATGCAAAATCTATTGATGCACACTATATTGCTCATGGGAGTACAGGTGCAGGAAATGATCAAGTACGTTTTGATATGATTTTTCAAACCCTTGCACCAGACATAGAAATCATTACGCCTATAAGGGATCAAAAACTAACAAGACAAGATGAAATCGCTTACCTGAAATCAAATGGAATTGATTTGGATTGGGAAAAAGCCAAATATTCTATCAACAAAGGACTTTGGGGTACGAGTGTTGGAGGGGATGAAACACTCACCTCTCATTTGGCATTGCCAGAATCGGCCTATCCGTCTCAGTTAGAATCAGAAACTCCTGAAAATATAACTCTTACCTTCACAAAAGGAGAATTAACCGCCATAGATGGTATTGAAAACTCTCCTGTAATCAATATTCAAACTCTTGATAAACGTGCATCAAAATTTGCCATCGGAAGAGATATTCATGTGGGCGATACCATTGTAGGGATTAAAGGTCGTGTCGGTTTTGAAGCGGCTGCAGCACTCATTATAGTCAAAGCGCATCACTTACTCGAAAAACATACGCTGACCAAATGGCAACTCCAACATAAAGATTATTTATCTAATTTTTATGGTATGCATTTGCATGAAGGTCAGTATTTAGATCCTGTAATGCGCGATATGGAAGCGTTTTTAAATAGCAGTCAACAACATGTATCGGGTTCGGTAGAAGTGGTTTTAAAACCCTATCATTTTTCAATCAATGGGATTCAATCGAAACATGATTTGATGAGTGCAAAATTTGGAAGTTATGGCGAATTGAACAACGGTTGGACTGCAGAGGAAGCCAAAGGGTTTATCAAAATCAACGGCAATCAAAACAAGATACATCAACAAGTAAATTCGGAATTATGATACAAGCAGGAATTGTAGGAGGTGCAGGGTACACCGCGGGGGAATTGATTCGATTGTTACTCGTTCATCCTAAAACAGAAATTAATTTTGTGTATAGCACCTCAAGTGCAGGTAAAAAACTAAGTGCTATTCATCAGGATTTAGTGGGATCAACTGAGCAACTTTTTACAGATACAATCAATACAAATGTGGATGTTTTATTCCTTTGTTTAGGGCATGGAAATTCAAAATTATTTTTAGAAAAGCATCCCTTTTCTAAAGCCACTAAAATCATTGATTTGTCAAACGATTTTAGGCTCACACCCGATGCTGTTTTCCAAAACAAGCACTTTGTTTATGGCTTACCAGAATTGAATAAAACAGCCATTCAATCGGCGCAGCACATCGCAAATCCAGGGTGTTTTGCGACGGCTATTCAGTTGGCAATTTTACCTTTAGCAGCCAATGGGTTGGTAAAAGATGCAATTCATGTCAACGCTGTTACAGGAGCCACAGGTGCGGGGACTGCCTTGTCAGCAACCACTCATTTTACGTGGCGAGTCGATAATTTTTCTCATTACAAAGCTTTTAACCACCAGCATTTGGCTGAAATCCATCAATCGGTAGATTCGCTTCAAGAAGGTTTGCAGAGTAAAATTCATTTTATTCCCAACAGAGGAAATTTTTCTAGAGGGATTTTTGCTACGCTCTATACCAACTATGATGGTACTTTAGAGGCCGCAAAAACCCTTTTTAAAAACTATTATAAACATGCTGAATTTACGACAGTTTCCGATGATCCCTTGCATCTAAAACAAGTAGTCAATACCAATAAATGTTTATTGCATTTAGAAGTGCATGATGGGAAATTACTGATTACAAGTGTGATCGACAATTTACTCAAAGGAGCATCAGGACAAGCGGTTCACAATATGAATTTAATGTTTGGTTTTCAAGCCCATTTGGGATTAGAACTTAAAGCGAATTATTTTTAAATAAAAACAGTATGAAAATAGCAATCATCGGCACAGGAAATTTAGGAAGCTCTATTGCCAAAGGGCTCATAACAAACAATGCGATTACAACCTTATTCCTCACCAAACGAAACGTCAAAGGTTTAGTAAATTTCGAAGGATATAAAAATGTATTTCTAACGGCTGACAACAAAGAAGCAATTCAGCAATCGGATATTATTATTTTCGCTGTTCAACCAGCTCATTTAGAAAAAATTCTAACGGAAGTTCAATCCTTTTTAACAGAGAAGCATGTGTTGATTTCTACCATTACAGGGTTTTCTATTTCAAGAATCGAAGGTCTTGTGGGATCGGATCAATTTATTATTCTTGCAATGCCAAATACAGCTATTGCTGTTGGAAAATCCATGACCTGCATCTGTAGCAATGAAAAAGGGAAACAGCGTCTAGCAATTGCAGAAGCCATTTTTAATCGTTTAGGGACGACCATCTCAATTCCTGAACAACAAATGCAAGCCGCTACCGTCGTTTGTGCTAGTGGAATTGCCTTTTGGATGCGGTTGATTCGTGCCACAACACAAGCCGCTATTCAACTTGGATTTGATGCTGAAGAGGCTCAAAAACTCGCCATGTTTACCTGTGAAGGTGCCGCCAATTTGTTGATTACTTCCGGAAATCACCCGGAGCAAGAAATAGACAGAGTCACCACGCCAAATGGATGTACTATTGAAGGACTGAACGAAATGGAACACAAAGGGTTGAGCTCCTCGCTTATCCAAGGAATGGTTGCCTCATTTGATAAAATTAACAGTATTAAAGCCCAGTAATTATGAGTTTATTCGATGTATATCCACTCTATAATGTAACCCCTGTAAAAGCAAAAGATGTTTTTGTTTATGACGATAATGGGACTCAGTATTTGGATCTTTACGGAGGGCATGCAGTGATTTCAATTGGGCATTCACATCCTGTTTATGTGAATGCGTTAACCAATCAACTTCAACAAATAGGATTTTATAGCAATGCTGTACTGAACCCACTTCAAACCAAGTTAGCAGACCGACTCGAAGCACTTTCTGGCTGCAAGAATTATAACTTGTTTATGTGTAGCTCAGGAGCAGAAGCCAATGAAAATGCTTTGAAGCTGGCATCGTTTCATACCAATAAATCGACTGTGATTGCATTTGAAAATTCTTTTCATGGACGTACTTCGGCCTGTGTAGCAGCGACAGATAACCCCAAAATTGTAGCACCTATAAACGCTCAACAACAAGTCCGTTTTTTACCACTCGGAGACTTAGATTTAGTAGAAATCACTTTAAAATCTGAGCCTGTATGTGCCATCATTATCGAGTGTGTTCAAGGGGTTGGTGGACTCGATGAAAGTACAACAGAGTTTTATAAAGGACTGGAATTACTCTGTCAGAGACACAATACGGTCTTAATTGCCGATGAGGTACAATCGGGGTTTGGACGCACAGGTGATTTTTTCGCATTTCAAAAACATGGGATCACACCACATATTATTTCAATGGCAAAGGGGATGGGCAACGGATTTCCTGTAGGAGGAATTTTAATTCATCCTTCTATCAAAGCATCTTATGGATTGTTGGGGACTACCTTTGGTGGGAATCATTTAGCATGTACTGCAACCCTTGCAGTTTTGGAGGTTTTGGAATCTGAAAATTTAATGCAAAATGCAAAAATGATGTCAGCGTATTTTATTGAAAAAGCCAAATCAATCTCCAAATTAAAAAAACTCAAAGGGCGTGGCTTAATGCTCGGATTAGAGTTTGACTTTCCAGTTGCAACCCTTCGTAAAAAATTACTTTTTGATTGTTTTTTATTTACGGGAAGTTCTAAAAACCCTAACTTGATTCGTATTTTGCCTCCCTTAACAATAAAAAAGGAACACATTGATTTATTTTTTAAAGCCTTAGAAGATAAATTATAAATCACTAAATAAGACATCTATACCTATGAATAATTATATAAATATTAAGGACCTTCCATCAGTTGAATTGGCAGTTCAAGAAGCTATTTCTTTAAAATCCGACCCCAATAAATACCGAAGTTTAGGAACACACAAAACTTTAGTGATGTTGTTTTTTAATGCAAGCCTTCGGACACGATTAAGCACTGAAAAAGCAGCTAAACAATTAGGGATGGATGTGATTGTGTTGAATGTAACTGACGCATGGCAATTAGAATTTGATTCTGGTGTTATAATGAACCTCGATAAATCAGAGCATGTCATAGAAGCTGCACAAGTGATTTCGCAATACGCAGATATTTTAGCTGTTCGTGCCTTTCCGTCTCTGAAAGATAAAAATAAAGATTTGTCAGAATGGATTATTAATAGTTTTGTTACCTATGCAACCGTACCTATTGTCAATATGGAAAGTGCCACTGGGCATCCGCTTCAGGCATTAGCCGACGCGATTACTATTGAAGAATTAAAAACTAAATCAAGACCCAAAGTTGTGCTTTCATGGGCGCCACACCCCAAAGCATTGCCTCATGCCGTTGCCAATTCATTCATAGAAATTATGCAAACAATTGATGTTGATTTTACAATCACTCATCCCGAAGGTTATGAGCTAAATCCAGATATTGTAAAAGAGACCCCAGTTATTTATGATCAGGAAGCAGCACTCAAAGATGCGGATTTTGTGTATGTTAAAAACTGGAGTAATTACAAAGACTACGGCAAAATATCTTCTGAAGACTCAAGTTGGATGATGACCCAAGAAAAATTGAAAACGGCTAAATTTATGCACTGCCTCCCAGTGCGACGAAATGTAGTGGTAGAAGATGCAGTTATGGATAGTGAGCAATCTATTGTGATTGAACAATCAAATAACAGGACTTATGCAGCACAAGTGGTCTTGAAAAAAATTCTTGAAAATGGATAGGCTAAAAACACTTAAAATCGTTAAAATAGGAGGTAATGTGATTGATGATTTCCAAGAACTTACTTCATTTCTAACTGTATTTTCATTGATTAAAGGGCCTAAAATCTTAGTGCATGGCGGTGGAAAATCGGCAACAGCCTTAGCGAATCAAATGGGGTTGGAGGTACAAATGATTGAGGGTAGACGAATAACAAATGCTGCGACTTTAGAATTGATTACGATGGTCTATGCGGGTAAAATTAACAAAACAATTGTTGCTCAATTACAAGCTTTGAACTGTAATGCACTTGGATTTACAGGTGCGGATGGTAATTCAATAATATCTGAAAAACGCCCAATTTCAACTATAGATTATGGCTTTGTAGGGGATGTTAAACACGTAGAAACCTCCACTTTGGAATTGCTATTAGAACAAGGGCTTTCTCCTGTATTTTGTGCAATTACCCACGATGCAAATGGACAACTTTTAAATACCAATGCAGATACCATTGCTTCTGAACTTGCCATCGCTTTTTCTTCACAATATAAAGTGGAGTTGTACTATTGTTTTGAAAAAAAGGGGGTTTTAAAAGATATTAATGACGAGGATTCTGTTATTCAAGCCATAACACAATCGTCTTATAAAGAATTATTAGACGCTCAATTAATTTTCTCTGGAATGCTCCCAAAATTAAATAACTGTTTTCATGCTTTAGATCATAAAGTATCTAAAGTATGCATCGGAAGACCAGAAATGTTGCTTAATTCTGAAGCAATTTTCACAACACTAACCATCCAATGACCTTAGAAAATTTAACTACATCTGCAATTCAATTATTAAAAAATTTAATTGAAATTCCTTCGTTTTCATCTGAAGAACAGCTGACTGCTGCGCGTATCGAAGCTTGGTTCACTAATTATAAGATTCCATTTCAACGCTCTCAAAATAATATTTGGGCTACCAATGCCGATTTTGATCCGTCCAAACCAACACTTCTTTTAAACTCGCATCACGATACCGTGAAACCAAATAATGGATATACAAAAGATCCTTTCAAAGCACAGATTGAAGATGGGAAGTTGTTTGGATTGGGAAGTAATGACGCCGGTGGTTGTTTAGTTTCGTTAATGGCGACATTCACGTATTTTTATACTCATAAAAATCTAAATTATAACTTGGTTATTGTTGCTTCAGCAGAAGAAGAGAGTAGTGGAGATGCAGGTTTGAATAGTATGTTGTCTATCATTCCAAAAATAGATGTTGCCATAATAGGAGAGCCGACTTTAATGCAGTTGGCAATATCTGAAAAGGGCTTGGTGGTTTTTGATGCATTGGTCAAAGGAACACCTGGTCATGCTGCACACCCCAATGATGACAATGCTATTTATAATGTGATAGAGGTCTTGCAATGGTTCAAAGATTTTCGTTTCGAAAAAGACTCAGATTCCTTAGGTCCTGTGAAAATGACAGTCACCCAAATCAATGCGGGAAAGCAACACAATGCCATTCCGGCAGCCGTTGAACTCGTTGTGGATGTGCGTGTTAATGACCAATATAGCAATAATGAAATTGTTGAAATTCTTCAAAAACAAGCCCCTTGCGATTCGATAATTCCTAGAGGTTTAAAATTAAATTCATCCTCAATTCCTTTGGATCACCCATTGGTCCAGGCGGGGATTGCATTGGGACGTGAAACCTATGGATCACCAACACTTTCAGATCAATCAGTGTTGAGTTGTCCGTCATTAAAACTAGGTCCTGGTGATAGTACGCGTTCTCATACTGCCGATGAATTCATTTATGTCAATGAAATTGAAGAAGGCATCACTTTATATATTCAATTATTAACTAAAATACTCTAATTATGAAACTTTGGGATAAAGGGATTTCAATTGATGAAATAATCGAAAAATTTACTGTCGGAAACGATAGAGAGATTGATCTTAAAATTGCGAGATATGATATTCAAGCTTCTTTAGCGCATGCCCAAATGTTGGTTAAAATTGGGCTTCTTACTTCTGAGGAACTTAGCACTATAGAATCCGTGTTTGATACCCTTCAATCGCAACTTAGCGAAGGCACTTTTGTGATTGATGCCCAGTTTGAAGATATCCACTCCAAACTGGAGTACGAACTCACCAAGACCTTAGGAGATACAGGAAAAAAAATTCATACGGCACGTTCCAGAAACGATCAAGTTTTAGTGGCTTTACAGTTATTTTATAAAGATAATTTAGGCACGATACAACATAAAATTAAAACCTTTTTTGAAACGTTGATAGCCTTAGCAGATACACACAAATCGGCCTTACTACCCGGTTACACGCATTTGCAAGTAGCAATGCCTTCTTCTTTTGGTTTGTGGTTTTCTGCTTATGCGGAATCGCTTATTGACGATGTGTATGTTTTACAAGCGGTTCAAAAAGTAGTGGATCAAAACCCTCTAGGATCAGCAGCAGGCTATGGAAGTTCATTTCCAATTGATAGAGACTTTACGACCAAGGCTCTTGGTTTTAATTGCTTAAAATACAATGTGGTGGCCGCGCAAATGAGTCGTGGAAAAAATGAACGTATTATTGCGTCTGGTTTAGGGAATTTAGCCAATACACTTGGAAAAATGGCAATGGACATTTGTTTATATATGAGTCAAAATTTTGATTTTATAGGGTTTCCAGAGGCGTTGACAACGGGCAGCAGTATCATGCCTCATAAGAAGAATCCGGATGTTTTTGAGTTGATCCGCGGAAAATGTAATAAGCTTCAAAGTTTAGAAACGGAGATGCTTTTGATTACTAATAATTTGCCTAGTGGATACCATCGCGATTTTCAGTTATTAAAAGAACATATGATTCAAGGGTTTGAAGAATTGGAATCAATTTTGGAGATTTTCAATTATGCCATTCAGCAAATCCAAGTCAAAACAATTAATTTGAAGGATCCAAAATACCTTTATTTGTATACGGTGGACAGTATCAACTCTTTAGTAATGCAAGGTGCCTCGTTTAGGGAGGCTTATCAGACTATTGGAGCACAGGTGCAGGATGGAACTTATAAATCAGATACAAGCATCCCACATACACATTTAGGGAGTATTCATAATTTGGCGTTGGAAGCGATATGTGCTAAATTTCCTTTCTAGGAGAGCTTTGTTTTTTGAAAGATTACAACTCCTTAGTAAGCGATTTGACAATTTTGTTATCGGCCAAAAAGGCTTTTAAAATTACTTTTATAGCCGTGTAAGTTGGTACTGCCAGAATCATTCCACTTACACCAAATAGAATACCTCCAATGATGATGGTTAAAAATATTTCAAGAGGATGAGACTTCACACTTTTTGAGAAAATGACGGGTTGGCTTACAAAATTATCGATGAGTTGGGCAAAAACATAGCCAACCATTACATAAATAGATTTTGGTAAAATTTCAGATTGAAAGTCCAAGCCCAGATTGCTGCTCATTGTTAAAAATAGCATTAAAAAACAACCGATTATTGGGCCGATGTATGGGATTAGATTCAGGAGTGCGCATAAAAAGGCAATCACAATACTGTTTTCGATTCCAAAAACCATTAATATAATGGAATAGATAATAAAAAGGATGGTGATTTGAAGTACCAGTCCAATAAAATATCGCGATAACAAATGTTTAATGGTTCCTAAGGATTTTCTCAATTTGGTTTCGGTTTTATTATCAGTGAGTATATAGATCGAATTTTCCATGATTTGAGTATCTCTCATCAAAAAAAATGTGATAAATGCTACCGAAAACAAGCCGATACTCAATGTTCCTATGGTTCCCACAATAGTATTTAAAAAGTTAGGGATGATGTTAATACTATCTAGTAAATCGTAGTGTTTAATTTCTTCAATGACGTTTATCCCGTTTGATAAAAAGAAATCATTACTTTGATTTAATAAATCCTGAACCGTTTCTTCAAGTTGCTCCAAATCCAATAAGGAAAGATTTTCTCCTTGTTTCACAAGCAATGGAACAAAAAGACTGACGAGACCCACGAATATTAAAAGAAAAAGCACCATGGTAGCCACTACTGCCAAGGTATTTGGGAATTTAAATTTCTGTTTCAAAACTAATTTTACAGGCCTTCCAACCAGTGCAAGTACAGAAGCAATGGCGATATAAACCAATACCGATTGAATTTTGTACAAAAAAAATAGAAGTAAACCAATTCCGATGATGATAGCAATCGTCTTTAAAATTTCTCTAGATATAGAATTTGAAGTCATCAGTTTAATATTTGGTATAAATGTAGCGAAAATTTAAAAATGAACGACAAAAGCAACTTCAGTTTCTTTGAAAACACTTAATTAGGAAGGATTATTTTCGAATGAATATTTTATCTATTTTTACAATAATCAAATTAGCTAATAAACTTCTAATGCGTTTTTCACTTTTATTGTGTATTTTTTTTCCATTAGTTACTTTTTCTCAAATAGACCATTGGGAAAGTGTGGTACTTCCTGGAGACAACTGGAATTACCTCTTACCAACATCACAACCCAATGCAAATTGGAATCAACCAGGGTTTAACGTTTCAGGTTGGAGTTCAGGACCTTCTGGTTTTGGTTTTGGAGACGATGACGATACATCAGTTATTCCCACTACAAAGTCTGTTTATATTCGAAAAACATTTTATATTACAGATGTTTCGGCGGTGGGTTATTTGGTGTTAGATATTGACTATGATGATGGTTTTGTGGCTTATTTGAATGGACAGGAGATTGCAAGAAATCTTGTGTCAGGGGATGTTCCTGCATTTGATCAGCCAAGTGAGGGGTATCACGAAGCTTTATTGTATCAAGGGTATGCACCTGAACGTTTTCTAGTAGATGAATCCCTCCTTACTTCAGGAACAAATACCATTGCTGTACAAGTGCATAACTATTCCACTGATTCCTCTGATTTGAGTGCACTCCCTGTATTATCTTTAGGAATTACTAATACAACTTATGACTACAATACTCCACCTTGGTGGTTTGTTGAACCTTATATTCCAGTAACGGTTAATTTTCAGTCGTCAAATTTGCCAATTGTTGTGATTGATACTTATCAAGGACAAGAGATTCCTAATGAACCTAAAATTGACGCCACTATGAAAATTATTTACAGAGATGAAGGCGCTCGTAATTTTTTGACGGATGTTAGTGACGCCTCAACTCTAAACTATGATGGTGCTATTAAAATTGAAGTTCGCGGCTCTTCGTCGGCTCTATTGGAAAAAAAACAATTTGCTTTTACACCTTATGATGATCTGGGAGAAAAAATAAATGTATCACTTCTAGATATGCCAAAAGAAAATGACTGGATTTTAAATGGACTTGCTTATGACCCTTCCTATATAAGAGATTTTATCAGCAATAAACTTTCAAACTTAACAGGCAATTATGCGTCTAGAGGCCGTTATTGTGAAGTGGTTTTAAATGGAGAATTTCAAGGAATTTATGTGTTGCAAGAAAAACTTAAAGCTGATGACAGTCGAATTAATATTAATAAAATTAAAGACACCCACTTAACCCTTCCTAAACTTACAGGCGGATACATTACTAAAACAGATAAGATTGAAGGCTCAGATGTGGCAGCTTGGTCTATGGATAATCATTTAGGATATCAAAGTAATTTTGTACACGAACATCCAAAATCCTCCGAAGTACAGCCAGAACAACACGAGTATATAAAAGGGGAGTTTGAAAAACTTCAAGATAAGGTAACAGTTCCAAGTGACAGCTCCATAATAAATGGATATCCATCAGTGATTGACCTTCCTTCTTTTGTAGATTTTATCCTACTCAACGAGCTGGCTTCCAATGCTGATGCGTATGAGTTTAGCACATTTTTTCATAAAGATCGGAATGGAAAACTAAGAGCAGGGCCTATTTGGGATTTTAATTTAACATTTGGTAATGATTTGTTTTCTTGGGGATATGACAGGAGTCAAACCGATGTATGGCAATTTAATTACGGTGGAAATGATGGTCCAAAATTTTGGAGAGACCTTTTTGATGATGCCATATTTAAGTGTTACCTAGCCAAGCGTTGGCAAGCGCTTACTGCAGCTGGCAAGCCATTAAATTCACTCGAAATTTTCAATCTTATTGATGAAACTACTTCACTAATCACAGAAGCGGTTGAACGTCAAGAAACACTCACAGGAACTACAGGAGAATTTGATCAGCAAATAATTGATATAAAAGAATTTATTACCGAGCGAATCACGTGGTTGTCAAACGAACTTACAGACACAAGTTTGTGTACAAACATCTCTACACCCCCATTGGTCATTTCTAAAATCAATTACCACCCCTTGGTTGATACAGCATTAATCTCAGATGACTTTGAGTTTATCGAAATTAAAAACAACAGCACATCATCAGTTGATTTGACAGGTATTTATTTTGGTGGCTTAGGGCTTGCATATCAGTTTGAAGCGGGTACTACTGTTTCTGGTGGAGGTGCTATCTTTCTATCTAATAAAAGCGAGTCTTTTTTGTTGCGCTACGGCTTTGAACCTTTTGGTGAGTTTTCTAGAAACCTATCTAATGACAGTGAAGATTTAGTCCTTAGAGATGCCTATGGAAATATTATTGACGAGGTGACGTACAAAGATTCGTTGCCATGGCCAGAAGAGGCAGATGGAAATGGTGCGTTTCTAAAACTTGTCAGTTTAGATTTGGACAACAGCTTGGCAAGCAGTTGGATTGCTCAAGATGATACGACGGAGAATTTATCTGTAAAGACCCTCCAATTTGGAGCTCTTGTCAGTCTCTCTCCAAATCCAGTTTCTGATAAATTAAGAATAAAAAGCGCCAACGACAAAATTAAGTCGATCAAACTGTGGAGCGTTAATGGTAAATTATATGATACTTATAATCTAAATAGTCAACAATTCGAATTGGATATGAGTAGTTTTGAAAATGGACTTTATCTGCTACAAATACAAACCAATTCCGAATCAGTTGTTAAGAAAATAATTAAGAACTAATTCTTATTTAATTTGATATATAATTCCTAAAGATCAATGTCATGGGGACAGGAGGTCAACGCAATTTTTTCGTTTCTATCGTTCTCGCCAAAAATAGAACCTGCTAAAATAGAAAACCCTTTACTTGAGGATTCTTTAAAATTTTTAGTGGAGAGTTCTACAGAAGTAAATAAAGTGGATTTATAATCTCTTATTTCAAAGCTGTTATATGTTTTAGTATTTTAATAGCAGCTTTTATGAGTCATCAAGTCGTTCCAATAATAAACAAAAAAAACCTACACAAGCTTGCTTGTGTAGGTTTTTCAAAATGAAATGAATAATTACTAATTCTAATCTACTCTACAGATACGTCAAATGTGACAGAAATATCTGTTTCTCCCCCAGCACTCTCCAGTCCATTATTTGGCTTAGTAGGTTCATGAACCAATGTAAATGTCAACTCTCCTGAACTCACAGTTCCTGCTGTTAATTTAAACGTCGTTCCCAATATATTGTCTTCGTCATCTAAATTTTCCTCGCTAATTGTGACATCCAAACCACCTCCTACTGTAAAAAAGAATTGGTGTTCTAAGTTCTCTTCTTCAACTTCTTCCGT
>ERZ887849.539-NODE-539-length-40238-cov-9.695667_pt1 | contig 40238 bp, 32 predicted proteins | sample MGYA00521267_ERZ887849 | MGnify/ENA primary metagenome ERZ887849 (study PRJEB32303, sample SAMEA104408601) | aquatic metagenome | biome: Brackish water; feature: Pelagic; material: water | place: Baltic Sea | collected 2014-06-06T16:11:00 | depth 2,863 m ... | reverse complement strand
CGAAGAAAATAAGAGGACTAAACACCATGAAGGTAAAGATGTATTCACTATCCTTCCGGGTGGGTTGATAAATAAAATGAATAATTGAATATGCAACAGTTAGATTCAGTCCTAATCTAAGGATTAACTCATAAAAATCTACATCAAACAACTTAATGTCAAAGATTCTAATAGCTTCTAATAATAGGGTATTTAATTCAATCATATAAGGTTTTTTCTAGGTGACGAAGATTGGGTTTAAAATTATTTCTTTTTAATTGGTCGTTTAAACTCAAAAAGCTAAAACAGTATTTACTGAAGCTTCCGGAATATATTTTATGCTTTTTAAGTATAAGATTAAATTCGCTCGCATGTTTGAATCTGTCTTGCTTTAATTCTGCAATGATCAGGTTTTTAAAGTGATGTTCTTTTCCATTCCAACGCGCACACAAATTAAGGTCTAAGGTGCATCTATCTTTCAATTCTTTATGAGCCAATGTAACTCGTTGAAAGTCGATTTGCAACTCATGTGCAAACTCATCCACTTGAATAGGGGCATTTTTATTTACAAAATCCACTATGCGCGGACTTCGAATGTGCTCTTCAGTAGTCATTGCAATACGGTTTTTGACCGTTCTAGACTTATTGGTTTTTGTTTTTATCTCAATAAAACTCAGATCTGATTCTACATATTTCCGTATTCGAATCTTTGTTCGACTGAGTCTTCCTCTTTGATGATTTTGATAACAGGAGAAATCTTCCGTTTCAAAATATTGATTCTCATATTTCAATAAACGAATACCCTCAATTTCCAATACCTTGTAATAGGCCTTTAAGTCCTCTAGGATGGCAGGTAATTTGCGCTCATGAAAGATATACTTGGTATCGTTTCGATTCAGGAGTTTTATCTCGTTCATCTTATCCAAACTCGTCGGAGTAAATGCATCAATATGTTTTTGAAAGAGTTTCAACTAGTTGATGTATTTTTTAACGTAGATAGTATCTGTTACAAATTCTTCTTTCCTTTCTTTTAACTCAATATCAACAAAGATAGGTTCCACACCACTAGCACAAGCTAAACACTCTGAATATACAAAAAGGTGATACTCTCCTTTATACAGATATTGGAAAAGAAAAGAGCCATCATAATTTGTTCTAGTTTCATCAGCATAATAAGCATTTTCACCATATATAATATAGACTCTTTCTTCTGGTGCAGGATATTCAATAACAAACTGATCGGTGCTTTTCGTGTACTCTTGCATCATGATTACACCTTCAATACTGTTTTTCCCACCTTCTCCTGGCTCTTTGCTACAACTTACTAAAAGCAATAGGCTTAAGGCAATTATTCCGTTTCTCATTCAACAATTATTTTTTTACTTGTTCCGTTAACATTTACAATATATACGCCGGCTGACCATTGTCTGGTAAAGACTTGTCTTTCCTTTCCTTCATACATCACGTGACCTAATAAATCATAAACTATTATTTCTAGGGGTTCATTGTTCTCTGCGCTTATAAAAAATACACCTTGACTGGGGTTAGGGTATATGCTGAATTGGGTTTCAGGTATCCTGTCGATAATCGCTGTACCTGTATCTACTAAACCATTGAAAGCTTTAAAAGTAGCGGTCATTAAAGTTAAAGGTCCCGTTCCATTTGGAAATCTTCCGTAGGTAGTATCTGCCCAAAAGTAAACGTATTTAATCTTATCTAAAACAGTAGTTCCATCTGTTAAATATACAGATTCACCGCCACCAGATAATTTAAAGTTTGCATGAATACCACCTTGAAAAGTATCTGCGTCTGCCCACACTATTAAATAGTCGTCTGGCGGTATAATTGTTCCTGCTGGAAATTGCCATCTAGCTAAATCACTTCCCTTATCACTTAAATAATAATTGCTGAGATCCACACTAGAAGTACTGTTGTTGTATAGTTCAATCCAATCATCAAACTCTCCATCTTGGTCAGGTTGAGTAAGCTTGTTTCTTGCTTGAATTTCATTAAGCACGATATCTGAGGAAGTTGAAACTGTGTGAAATTCGTGTTCTGCTCTTATAGGTGAAAATATTCCCGCATTATTATTCTCCGCGTAAACATAAAACTGAATGTCTGTAGCTTCTACCGGTATAGTCGCTGTAAAAATGTCATCTCCAGCGCTTAGATCACCATTAAGACCATCATCAAGCATGCTAATCTTGGTAAATCGATCTCCTTGAAAAAGTCTATAGCCAAAAATCACGTTTGAGGAGTTACTTACTTCAGCACTAACCGTTAATTGTGAATTTGCAGGCACGCTTTCAGGCTTGTCAATATTAGATATAGTTGGAGTGCTTGCTTGGAATTGGCTCGTTCCTTCTAGGTATGTCTTACGATCGTCGAATAATTCTTTTAAACCAATGAATCCTCCTCCAGGTCCACCTCCACCACTCACCGTTGCAGTTAAATTACTTTGCGCTTGGGCGAAAGTATAAATCGCATTTACGTCAGCTTGCAAATCACTGCCAAATAGACTTTGAAGGTTTAAAGCACGATCATAGTACAAGTCGTTTGCAATATTCTCTTCATAAATAGTCTTGCAATGTGCAATATACATTCTTTTATAAGTGGGGTCATCAAAGATCAATTTCAAAAGAGGCCAAGAAGAGTCGTTTTCTCTTAACAAGATATCCATTTGAGCTAAAGTTCCGCCTGGAGGACCTTGATTAACCATGCTGAAACTTCCCATGCTTTGGTTTAAATCCCAAATGATCGGAGTCATGTTGTCATTCTTCGCTCTAATAAGATAATAGTTTTGTTTAAATGGACCCGTATATGAATCTAAATTTACCAATACATTATTGTAGGCAAGCATCCAAATAGCTCTATCGATATCTAAATAATCTTCAATTAGAATCGGTGCATTATCTACGATATTCGTTAAGGTAATAATGTCTGTCCACCCCGTATCACTATCTAACTCATAATAATCATAGTAGCTAGCTTCGTTAGGTCCTAAATATTCTAAGCTTGACCCTCCATTAGTAACAGTAACCGGATTACACTTTAATCGAGTAGCATCGCGATTGGCATATAAGTAACGCTCTTGATAATCACTATTTACGGATTCTACATTATCGTATAAACCGATGTAGGTTCCGTTTACCGTTACTTTCGCATAGTTAGATTGTGGAGCATCCATGTATTTACGGGCGATTTCATATCCTAATACTTCACGCACAAATGTAGGGTCTTTATCCCCGGTGCTTAGCTTAAGTACAGAATAGCCATCATAATCTTGATTGATGAATTCATCCAATTTAATATTGAAGGGATTCTTAGCATTATTTGCGTTGTACGTACTATTGCCTTTAAATTTCACCCCTACACTATCAAAGCTTTCTCCATTAATTACTACCGTGGCCATTAAACGTTCATCTATACCATTAGCATAATAGGTATCTAATATTTGATCCCAGTTAGTTTGAGTGAAGGTGATTTCAATATTATTGATAGAGTTTAAATCATAAAGATTCTGACTTTTTAGCGCAAAGGCAAGCAGCACACAAGATGCTAATATTATTTTTTTCATATAATTTCTAGTTAACTTAAATCATTGGACGTCAAACGGGCTGAAATCCTTCGTGATTAAAAGCTAAAGTTAAGAAATCTTTAAAAAAAGCTGTGCTTATTGTAAATTATTATGCTTTGATAGGAAACCATAACTTCTGTTCTCCTCCCATGTTGTAGTTTATCCTGAGCTCATCATTAGCAGAAATGGCTTCTTTGGTGTAAATACTAATGGTGTTTTCCTTAAAATTGCAGGTGTGATAACAATTCGCTTCTGGTGAGTGATTATAGATAGAAATGTATCCAAGTGCAACGGCACTTTGGACTTGATCATCTCCCCATATAAAGTAGTAATCATGCAGCACGGTTTGGTGAATAAGTGCGGTGTCTTTTTCATTCAAAACAATAACCGGAGAAACTTCAAGAAGGGTATCAGCTTCAATATCGTTCAAAGCGAAAACACCGCGTCCTTTGTCTTTGGTTTCTTTTATAGTTAGGAAGGGGTGGAGATGATTCATGAGTGATGTCCTTTTGATGAGTGCTCTCGTTCGAGCGAGCATACTTTCACCTCGTGCCACTCGTAATAATGAGACTTTCCCATATTTTGAGCTTCAATATGAATAGGCACTTGCTTGAAAGACTTTGCACTTTCTTGGTCTTTCCAATAAGAGATACTTATGCCGTAGCCTTCTATATAATCTGTTCGTTGAGAGGAGAAAATAACTGCAATCATAATTTAACTTGGGTTCTTGGCTAAGTTAAGTTTTTTTCTTAACCAGTTGACTAAAGTCAAGTGATGAGTAAAGAGAAAAAAACACTTAACTTTAGGCACTAATCTATTTACATGTATCGAACTTTACTACTCTTATTTGTTTTTTCTGCTGGGCAATTGTTTGCTCAAAACAGCCCTTATAGTAAAGTTAAAATATGGTTACTAGACCATAGCTACGAAGAATTGAACAATTTGCGCATCGCCATAGACCATGGCTCTCATAAAAATGATGTTTGGTTTATAACTGACTTATCCTCGGATGAATTAAATCAAGTTCGAGAAGCGGGTTTTACGGTCGATGTGCTAATTGATGATGTTAAGGATTATTATCAATCAAGAAATACAATTCCAAGTGCGAAAGCTGCCAATGCACAAAGCTGCGGCTCAACTGGTTTTGAAATCCCAACTGTAGAAAACTATGCAAACGGAAGTATGGGCGGTTTTTTTACTTATCAAGAAATGCTAGACAATTTGGATTCTATGTCGGCTAAATATCCGAATTTGATTTCGACAAGAGCACCTATCGATACTTTTTCAAGCATAGAAAATCGGCCTATTTATTGGTTGCGCATTTCAAATACACCGAATACCGATGATTTTTCCAAACCAGAGATTATGTATTCGGCCTTGCATCATGCACGAGAACCCGCAAGCATGCAGCAATTGATTTACTACATGTGGTATGTGCTTGAAAATTACGATACGAATGATGAGTTAGCTTATATCGTTAACAATGTTGAAATGTACTTTGTGCCTTGTATTAATCCAGATGGATATATCTACAATGAATTGACCGACCCCAATGGAGGAGGAATGCACAGAAAGAACCGAAGAAACGTGGGAAATTCAAATAAGGGAGTAGACTTAAATAGAAATTATAGTTATCAGTATGGTGGTACTGGAACATCAACTAATCCGAATAGCGATACGTACAAAGGAACTGGAGCATTTTCTGAGCCAGAAACCCAGGCTATGGAGTGGTTTACTATTAATCATAACTTCTCTATTAGTTTAAACTATCATAGTTATGCGGATGCCTTATTGTTTCCTTGGGGTTATGAAGACGACTTCCAATGTCCAGACCATGATTTGTTTACCAATTTGACAAACTATATGGTCCGTGAAAACAATTATGATAACTACCAAAGTTCTTTACTCTATGAGGCAGCAGGGGATAGTGATGATTGGGCTTATGGAGAACAGAATGATAAGCCTAAAGTGTTTGCTATGACGCCTGAAGTGGGTAGTAATAATGATGGTTTCTGGCCTTCAAGTCAAAATATATTAGGTATTTGTAGAGAAAATGTTTTTCAAAACTACGCGGCTGCAAAATCTTTGTTAGATGCTTATGAATTAACCGATTTATCATCCAATATATTTTCAGATCCCAATTTTTCTTTAGCATTTGAATTCCAAAGACTTGGTTTGCAGAATGCAACATACACGCTTAATTTAGTCTCTATTGATGCTACAATTAGTAATGTAAATAATCCACAACAAATTAGTGGTTTAGATTTTGGAGAGCGATATCCAGTAACATTTTCTGGAACAATAGATCTTAGTAGTGTTCAGAATAATACGGTAACTTTTGTTGTGCAGCTTGCTACGGGTTCTTATACCTCATTGGATACCATTGTTAAATTCTTTGGAGATACTCAAGTCGTTTTTGAGGGTGATAATGGAACAATGGCTGCTTGGGAAAGCACAGGCGATTGGGGTTTAGATAATGACGCGTATTCTGCTCCAAGCAGTATTGGAGATTCACCAGCAGGAAACTATAGTAATAATGAAACCAATACCCTGGTTTCAAAGCCAATTAATCTTCAACTAGCGGAGGTAGCCATTGCAGAATTTTTTGCTAAATGGAATATTGAGAAAGCGTATGATTATGCGCAAATCAGCGCTTCCGTTGATGGAAATGTTTGGACACCTTTATGCGGAAATTTTACAGTTATTGGTAATGACAACCAAGATGAAGATGAGCCGCTTTATGATGGAGTACAGGATGTATGGGTGAAGGAGAGTATTGATTTAAGTGATTTCATAGGCGAAACCATACAGCTGCGTTTTCGTTTAGTAAGTGACCAATTTACACGAGAAGATGGTTTTAATTTCGATGATTTTAAAGTGGTGACCATTGGTGGAGATCCTACTGGAATTCAAGATCTAGTAGAAAGCCAAATCAAGCTATACCCGAATCCAAGCAAGGATGAGTTAACTATTGAATCCGATAGTGAACTCATTGAAGAAGTACACATACAAAATGTTTTAGGACAAGTGGTCTTGAGAAAAGATTGGAAGGGAAATAAGCTCCAACTAAATTTAAGTTTTTTACCGACTGGAAGCTATTTTGCGTTGTTTAAAAATGAAGGAAGAGTTATTGCTGTTCGGCATTTCACAAAAGCGAATTAGCAATGGTCGTTTCGAGTTCATTGAAGAATTTAAATTGGGTACTGTCAATAAGGAGCAGATTCAAAACCTACTAGTTTCTTGCTTTAAAGAAGAAGAATTTAAGGAATGGCTATCAATCCAAGTCACAAAAGCTCCTTTGGTGGGGGATTCATAATCATCACAATGTGGATAAACGAGAAGACTTATAATCTGACGGATTAATGATAAAACTAGTAAACCTCAGGGAGTGGGATGATGCCGCTAGCATAGATATGCTAGGATATAGGTGTGGAGTTTTTTTTAGTCCCTTTTATTCAAAATCGGATTAGGCATAGGTGGGCTGTCAGGTTTGTCTATAGAATAATGGAACATCTTTTCTACCCAAGTCCATTTGTTTTTCTTCCATTCTAAGCCTTCATAGGTTCCATCTGGAATATATGTAAACCAGGCACCTTCTTCAGCTTGACTGGGGGCAACCAAATGGTCGAAAATCATCTTATCCATTTCAATATCGAAATTTAGCTTCACACTTGCTTTTTGATTGTATTCTAAGAACATTCTATTTTTTACCGTAGTCACTTTATTACTATCTGTAAATGAGATAAGCGGTGCCCCAAAAACAGGAAGCTGGTCTTCGTCAAAGGATAGAATTTCTAATACTTTTCGGTTGCTTACGAAATCTGCCTCATCAAAGCCTAATAAGGTGTAGTATGACTTTCCTTTAACTTCGTGCTGTAAACATTTGTAGTAAACAGCCCCATACCAATTATCATGAGATAGTATCTCTTGAGGGTGAACATTCATGGTGTCAGAATAATCAAATAGTGGATAGAGCTTTAAACTCTTATCGTTCAATTGCATGGCTCCGTAATAGCGATGAGTCCCTAAAGGCTCTTTTAGCTGCCAAGTGAATATTCTAAAACTATTGTCCGGAGCATAAACCCTCATGACACTATGCAATTCGTCAAAAGGGTAGAGGAAAGAATTTTTTTCTTTAAGGATAGCTACAAAACGAGGGATGAACTCATGAATAAGCGCAACTCTTTCTTCAAAAGGGATACTGTCATTCTTAAACTGAACCACTTTCTCTTTAAGAATAGCTTCAGCCGCCTCAAACTTTTTTAAATCTTTTGAGCTCAACTCTTGCGCTGAGGCAATGAAGGTGAAAAGGGTAAATAAAATACTTGCTAAAACTTTCATAGGGTTATGTCTTCATCTCATTAACGCAAAATACATGCCTTTATGTATAGCTTACTTACTTAAGTACATACTCTTAAGATTTATTAACTCTCTGAAATGCGGATCTTTTGTATCCTTAATAAAGTAAATAGCTTCTCCCGTACTCTTCATTTCTGGCCCTAATTCCTTGTTTACATTTGGAAACTTATGGAATGAAAAAGCTGGCTCTTTAATGGCAAAGCCTTCCAACTCATTTTTGAAAGTATAGTCTTTCAATTTGTTTACACCAAGCATTACTCGAGTAGCAACATTCAGGTAGGGTTCATTGTAGGCTTTACTAATAAATGGAGTTGTTCTAGATGCTCTTGGATTTGCTTCTATCACAAAAACCTCGTCATTTTTTATGGCAAATTGAATGTTGATTAATCCTCTAACGTTGAGTGCCTCTGCAATTTGTTTTGAATAAACCCTCATTTTGTTAATCACTTCTTCACTTAAAGAAAATGGGGGAAGTACAGCATTACTATCACCAGAATGTATTCCTGCTGGCTCAATGTGTTCCATGATACCCATTATATGCACGTCATCACCATCTGAAATGGCGTCTACCTCTGCTTCTGAAGCTCTTTCCAAAAAGTGATCAATCAAAATGTTATTGTCAGGATGATGCTTCATGATTTTTATAACAGCAGTCGTTAATTCATCATCATTGATAACAATCTTCATCCGTTGTCCACCTAATACATAACTTGGACGAACTAAAACAGGATAACCCACTTCATGCGCTACTTCAATGGCTTCTTCAGCAGTTTTAGCAGCCCCATATCTAGGGTATGGAATCTTAAGTTCTTTTAATTTATCTGAGAATCGCTCACGATCTTCAGCCATATCCATGTTGTCATAGCTTGTACCAATAATCTTGATACCGAAATCTCTTAACTTCTCTGATAATTTTAACGCAGTTTGACCACCAAGCTGAACAATAACTCCTTCTGGTTTTTCATGATCAATCAACTCACGTAAATGTTCCCAAAAAACAGGTTCGAAATATAGTTTGTCTGCAATATCAAAATCTGTTGAAACAGTTTCTGGATTACAATTCATCATAATAGCTTCATAGCCTGCTTCTTTACAAGCTTCGATTCCATGTACGCAACAGTAATCAAATTCAATTCCTTGACCAATTCTATTCGGCCCACTTCCTAGAACAATTATTTTTTTCTTATCACTTACTTTACTTTCATTTTTATACTCAAAGGTAGAATAGTAGTAAGGGGTTTGAGCTTCAAATTCGGCAGCGCAAGTATCAACTAACTTGTACACTCGTTTGATGTTCATCTCATGTCTCTTGTCATACACATGATCCTCGGTTATATTACCCATTAAGTAGGCAATTTGAGCATCTGAATATCCCTTTTGTTTGATATCCATCATGAATTCCTTAGGAATAGTATCTAAGTTATACTTCTTAATAATCTTGTCGATATCCACTAACTCTTGAATCTGGTATAAATACCATTTATCAATTTTAGTCATGTCAAACAACTTGTTTATTGGAACTCCTAATCGAATGGCATCTTTAATTCTAAAGATTCTATCCCATGCTGGTTTTTGAATACCCTCAAGAATTTCCTCTGTGCTCATCCAATGTTGTCCATCAGCACCTAAACCAATTCGATTGTTCTCTAATGACTGACAAGCCTTTTGCAAGGCTTCTTGGAAGTTTCGACCTATAGCCATAACCTCTCCAACAGATTTCATTTGAAGACCTAACTCTGTATCCGCTCCTTTGAATTTATCAAAATTCCAACGAGGCATTTTAACAATCACATAATCCAAACTAGGTTCGAAGAATGCTGAAGTTGTTCCAGTAATTTGATTTTTTAATTCATCTAAAGTATAGCCAATGGAAAGTTTTGCGGCAATCTTAGCAATAGGGTAACCCGTTGCTTTAGATGCCAATGCAGAAGAACGGGATACTCTAGGATTCATTTCAATTGCATAGACCTCTTCAGTCTCAGGGTTTACTGAAAATTGGACATTACATCCACCAGCAAAATTCCCTAGTTTCTGCATCATCAGCTTCGCCTGATTTCTCATTACCTGATAAACCTTGTCTGACAAAGTCATCGCTGGAGCTACTGTAATTGAATCTCCAGTGTGAACACCCATAGGGTCAAAATTCTCTACCGTACAAATTACTACGACGTTATCCGCTTTGTCACGCAGTAATTCCAGTTCATACTCTTTCCAACCGATAACTGCTTTCTCCACTAATACCTCATGTGTAGGAGATGCTTCTAATCCTCTTATAAGCTTAATGTCCAGGTCTTCTTTACTATGTACAAACCCTCCTCCATATCCTCCAAGTGTGTAAGAAGGACGAATTACTAATGGAAAACCTAATTGTTGTGCAACCTCTTTTCCCTCTAGGTAAGAATTTGCAATTTTAGATGGGCAAATATTAATGCCTAATTCCTGCATAAATAGACGGAAAAGTTCTCTGTTTTCTGTCTTTTCAATTGCATCTAAATCAGCACCTAACACTGCAATGTTATATTTTTCCCAAATGCCTAATTCATAAGCTTCTACAGCAAGATTCAATGCGGACTGACCACCCATTGTTGGAAGAACAGAGTCTATGTCGGGATGTGCTGTTAGTATTTTTTCAATGGATGCTATATTAATTGGATCCATATAAACATGATCAGCAGTCATGGGGTCCGTCATAATAGTTGCAGGATTATTATTGAGCAGTGTCACTAAAATTCCTTCTTCTCTCAGCGACTTTGAAGCTTGAGTTCCGGAATAGTCAAATTCACAAGCTTGTCCTATTATAATAGGTCCGCTTCCAATAATTAAGATGTGATGAATAGATGAATTTTTTGGCATTTCTTAATTTTCTTTGATTTGAGCAAAAGTAAGGCATAGAATTTACCTAATTTTGAATTTTATTGCTTAGAAATCCACAAATTATACACCATTGATTATTGCTTTCATTTTTAGCTGCTTAATCTTAGCCTTGTCCTATATCGGCTTAATTCACTTTTACGTGAAAGGTTGGCTGAAAACACCGCATCAAAATACTAAAAAAGATGTCCCAGACACCATTGGTGTCAGTGTTGTTGTTGCTGTTCGTAATGAATCTAAGTCTATGCGAAAATGTGTTGAAAGTATTTTGAATCAAAAATATGCGCAAGATTTAGTAGAAGTTTTTGTAGTAGATGATTTTTCTACAGATGACACTTTAAATATTTTAAAGGAGTACGAAAATAGGATTCAGCTTATAGAACTCAAAAATATACTTCCCGCTGATCGAGCTCACCATGCGAATAAGAAGCAGGCTATTAGCTATGCCGTTGAGCAAGCTAAATTCCCCTTAATATTATGTGGAGATGGAGATTGCATCTATGGTGAGTTGTGGATAAAGAGTATGATGCAGTATTATGGAAAATACGCTAAACGTTTTATATCTGGACCTGTAGATTATTTTGAATCAAATACTTGGTGGTCAAAATTCTTAACCATGGATTTAGTCTCCATGATAGGAGTTACCGCTGGCAGCATTGGTCAAAAACGACCAGTTATGGCCAGTGGGGCGAATATGCTTTTTGAAAAGGCAGTGTTTAAAGAAGTAAATGGATATCAAGGAAATGATCATGTGGCCTCTGGAGATGATGTTTTTTTGATGCAAAAAATATTTCTGCGTGACGATAAAGCCATTGGTTTCGTTAAAAATAGAAAGGCATTCGCTTTTACGCATCCTCCTGAATCATTTAAAGAATTCTTAAATCAACGGATTCGTTGGACTTCAAAATCAGGTCAGTTGGCCGATAAGCAAGTGAAAGGAGTTTTGATATTAAACTACCTGTTCTATCTAATTTGTTTTATTAGTTTGTTTGTGCTTCCTTGGTTTAATTGGGTTTACTTATTTTTAGGACTGATTGTCTTGGGCTTGAAAATATTGATTGATGTTTTGTTTTTTAAAAACATCTTGGCTTTTTATAATAAATCCCATTTGTTAAAATTGATTTTCCCTATTGAGTTGCTTCATATTGTATATGTAAGTTTAATGGGAGTTTTAGCTATTTTTGGTCAATATTCTTGGAAAGGGAGACAAATTAAAAAATGAATATGCAAAGCAATAGTCCAAATAAGAAGGCGCTAAAGAAGTTTATGCAGAATGCTTTTGCTATGACCTCCGTTGTGGTGATCTTATGCTTAGTATTACTTTCCTTTTTTGCTTATTGGATTGCTCCCGATCATACCCCAAGTGCCAATGAACAATTTCAAAAGTTAGCTCAAAAACCACCTGGATTCACTGTTCAAATGCTCAAGCTGAAAAAGGAGAGTGCTCCTGAATTCGGATTTTTGAAGGGAATATTTACTGGGTATGAACGTGCGTATGTTTTGTTGCCCATTGACGAAGTAAGTGTATTGAATAAAAAAGAATTGCTAGTTAAGGAGTATGAGGGAGCTTCATATAAGCTTTCTTTGTCAGCGCTTCATGCTGAATATGATGAGTCGCTCATTGATAAGACTTTCTACCTGGGAACGGATCAATTAGGAAGAGATATTGTCAGCCGACTATTGCTTGGAAGTAGAGTCTCTTTAATGGTGGGATTCTTCGCTGTTTTAATTTCTAGCTTTATTGGAATAATAGTCGGTGGGTTTGCTGGTTTTTATAGAGGTTGGGTGGATAAACTAATACTCTGGAAAATGAGTGTTTTTTGGTCTATACCTACCATACTATTAGCAATGGCATTGTTCGTTAGCTTGAAACAATACTTTAGCTCGAATATTTGGTTGGTTTTTATCGCTATTGGTATTACCATGTGGGTAGGAATGGCTAGAATTGTAAGAGGACAAATGATGGCCTTTAGAGAGGTTCAGTTTGTGGAAGCAGCGGGAAGTATGGGGTTTTCTGACTTTAGAGTAATTTTTAGGCACATTCTACCCAATCTGCTAGGTCCCATAGTAGTGGTCATGGCATCAAATTTTGCCAACGCTATTTTGGTGGAGTCTGGTTTGAGCTTTTTAGGTCTTGGAGTTCAAGCTCCTGCTCCGTCTTGGGGAGGAATGTTAAGTGAGTTTAAAGACTTTATTGGTACTGATTTGTCTTACTTGGCGATTATTCCTGGTTTTTTGATCATGTTATTGGTTTTAAGTTTTAATTTAGTAGGCAATGGTATACGTGATGCCTTGGACATAAAAAATTAGTATGTTAGAAGATGCGAATTTAGAAGAATTAAAAAAATTGGTTTCGACCAAGCAGGGGCGACTAGATTCATTACTAGAACTTACGAAAGCCGTAAATAGTAATTTTTCTAGAAGTGGGCTGATGAAACTGTTTGAATTCATCTTATTGGATCGTTTCAAAGTGAATAGCTTCGTATTGTTTGTGCACGACTCAGAATGGGAAGCAGAGATTAATGAAGGCAACCAGGAAGTAGCAGCTAAAATCGACGTTGAGGAGGACCTCATGAAGTTTGGAGTCATACAAGATGTTCGAAAATACCCTACAGATTTGTTTAAAGGATTTGATTTTATTATTCCAATCGTATCTAAGAAAAACCACTTAGCATATTTACTCGTAGGAGAAATGGAGTTAAGTCGATTAGAATCCCTAGACCAGAATATTAAATTCCTAGAAACTATAGGAAACTTTATTGTCGTTTCACTCGAAAATAAAAGACTTTTTAAGGCTCAATTAGAGCAGGAACGCATTGGTAAAGAGCTAGAATTAGCTAGCGAAGTCCAAAACATGCTGATCCCATCTAAGCTGCCTAAAAATGAATTCATGAATTTAGCGGCCTATTATAAGCCTCATAGTGGTATAGGAGGAGATTATTATGATTTCATTAGTATTGATGATACTAACGTGGCTTTTTGTATTTGTGATGTATCTGGAAAAGGACTTTCCGCAGGAATGCTAATGGCTAACTTTCAAGCGCAACTTCGGTCAGTGGTTTCTAAATATGACTCATTAGAACAATTGATGGATTATTTAAATTATAAAGTATTTGAGATAACGGGAGGCGACCGCTACATTACCATGTTCTTAGGTTTTTATGATTTTGCAAATCGACGTTTACGCTATGTAAATGCAGGACACAATCCAATATTACTCCATCAAAATGGCGATATTATTACGCTTGATGATGGATGCACGATTCTGGGAGCATTTGATAGCTTACCGAAGATAACTCCTGGTGAAATTTATTTAGAGAAAAATGCCCTGGTGGTTTGCTATACAGACGGCTTAACAGAACTAGAAGATGATTTAGGTGAACAATATGGCTTAGATCGATTAAATGAGTTTTTGTTTATGAATGCCGATTGTGAAGTCAATGAAACTATTGAGAAGCTAAAACTTGAAATGGATAATTTCAGAGGTACAGTAGATTTCAATGATGATGTGAGTATTCTGCTCAACCGTTTCTTTTAGTCTGCTCTAGATTGGTCTTATTGTGGTATGTTTTTTGCATGAATAGAGTAGTAGCTGTTAATTTATAGTAAATGATTCTTCAAGTAAGGACAGAAATCTTATTTTTACCCAGACTAATTGAACAACGACTTAATGAGACCCCAATTTAAGACGGACTTTCCCTATGAATAAATACATAAGTAGTTATGGCTTAAGGTATGATAAACAAATCGTGCTGCCTTTCGAGAAGAAAAGTGAATCTGCAGAAGTGCGCAGTGAAAATATTACCTTCAATAAAGCAGCTAATGGTGAACAAAAATCGCTTTGGAAGCGTTTTAACGCGGAATAAAGATACCCATGAGCACTAAAGCAAACACTTTTGACCAAATCGTTGAAGAACGAAGATCCATTAGAAAATTTGACACCAAGGCCGCCTTTGATCACGATGCTGTGAAGAGAAGTATCGATCGAGCTATACTTTCAGCCAATAGCAGTAATATGCAGTTGTGGGAATTTTATAGAGTGAAGAGTGAAAAAGCTAGAGCGGATATGTCGACTATTTGTTTGGGACAGAATGCCGCTAGAACAGCCAATGAAATGGTAGTTTTTGTAGCTCGACCTGATTTATGGAAAGATAGACAAGAGAAGTTAGTGAATTATTTCTTGACTGTTATGCCTGATAAAACAGCGCGTAAAGCTAAAATGACTTATAGCTATTACGAGCAATGGATTCCTCAACTATACAATGTAAGTATTCCCTGGTTTCACGACATGAAAATGAAAGCCCTTATACTAAAGAATAAGAGCAAACCATTCATGAGAGATATCATGACAAGGGACGTTCCTATTATAACTCACAAGAGCGTTGCCTTAGCAGCACAAACCTTTATGTTAAGTATTAAGGCGGAAGGATATGATTCTTGCCCAATGGAAGGACATGACTCCGTTCGATTAAAGAAGTACTTAAATTTACCAGATGCTGCGGAAATCAGCATGGTGATAGGGGTTGGCAAAGGCTTGCCAGAAGGCATTTATGGAGATCGCTTCCGTATTCCTAATGAGGATGTAATTTTTGAACTATAGCACTCCTAGCTTATTCCTATTATTGAATGTATTAAAAGGCTTACCTTTACGCCGTAAAGCTATTATTACTATGTCTGCCACCCGATTCGATCAATTAAATATCAATAAATTTATTCTTAGAGCATTAGATGCTATGGGATTTGAACACGCTACTACTATTCAGGAGAAGGTGTTCTCACCTGTTAAAGCTGGAAAGGATGTAGTTGGTATCGCGCAAACGGGTACAGGAAAGACCTTTGCTTTTCTATTGCCTATCTTATCCAATTGGGAATTTACTAAATCACCCTATCCTCAAATTCTGATTTTGGTGCCTACAAGAGAGTTGGCCGTTCAGGTAGAAGAAGAAGTGAGTAAGCTGACTGAAAACATGAATGTAGTTTCTGCAGCTGTTTTTGGTGGAGTGAACATGCAAAACCATAGAGAGGCTGTTAGCGATAGAGTAGATGTGGTAGTGGGTACACCTGGTCGATTAATGGATTTGATGCTATGCGGATCTTTGAGAACTAAAGATTTAAAGGTCTTGGTTATTGATGAAGTGGATGAAATGCTGAATTTGGGTTTTCGAACGCAACTTAGAAACATCATTGAGTTGATTCCAGAGAAGCGTCAAAATTTGATGTTTTCAGCTACCATGATTCCTGAAGTGGAAGACTTGATTCATGAGTTTACTGCGTTTTACGAAAAAATTGAAGCGGCACCTTCTGGAGCACCGCTTGAAAATATTGACCAAATTGCTTATCAAGCACCAAATTTTAACTCGAAAGCAAATTTGTTGAGTTATCTCCTACAAGAGAACCTAGACATGAAGAAAGTGTTGGTCTTTGCCGGAACAAGAAAGATGGCAGATGCCTTACATAAACGAATGAATGACGAGTTTGAAGATCAAGTTGGCGTTATTCACTCCTCTAAAGCTCAAAATAATAGATTCAATACCGTTGACCGTTTTGGAGATGGGACCTATCGATTTATTATAGCTACGGATATTGTAGCAAGGGGATTGGATGTACAAGGAGTTACCCATGTGGTAAATTTTGACCTTCCAAGTACGGCTGAGCAATATGTCCATAGAATAGGAAGAACAGGTAGGGCAGAAGAGAAAGGTTCTTCTATCGCCTTTGTTTCAGAAAAGGAGATGGTCTATAAAGAGGATATTGAGAATCTAATGAATTTTACCATTCCAATTAAAGAAATTCCAGAGGGCGTTCATTTCACAGAAGAGTTAATTGGCTTGGAAACTGAAAAGGAACATTTAGCCTCTAGTAACTTCTATAAACTGGATGATTCAGGAACTGCATTCCATGAGAAAGCGAAAAAGAATCAAAAGGTGAACACCAAAGTGCGACACAAAGACAAAATGCATCAAAAATATGGTAAACCTCAAACTAGAGGGGTTAAACCAAGAGGGAAGAAAAAACGGTAGTTTCAGACCTGCCAAGTCTCAAAGACTTGGCAGGTCTACTCCCAATCCCCCGCATACTTCATCGATTTCTTCGTGTGCGTTTTTAGATATGAATATTTCAGTTTAATCATTTGACGAATGCGTAGGTAGTCGTGAGCTAAGCAATTAACTAGAAACATTCGCGCACTCATTGCCCCATACTTCGGATGTATGTATGCATTATCCCAATTGGATTTATGTAAACTTCGCAACCACTTAATAGATGACCTGCGTTCTTTCAAAAATTCTTTACGAACCTTTTTAAAATCTTGCAAGGCATACGCGCGATCTTCTACCCACGACTCTGGATCGGAATCTGATAAGGGAGCAGAGGCCTCCTTTAGCAACAATTCAATGCGCAAGCGAAAATCTTCTCTCTCCTCATCTCTTATATGGTATACGACTTCTAACATATTCCAATCTTTTGGTTTTAGTTTCCAATTAATCTGAGTCTTGAGTGATGATTTTAGAAGACGTTTAAAAATTTTATAGTTTGCTTCTAATTCGTTCATGATGGATTCAATCATGTCTGTTTTTCTTTGCTAAAAATTAAAACTAGTAGTTTAACTCTTAACACAGAAAGCGATTGCAGTCGGTCTATTATAGAAACGAAAATGGAGATTAGGATAGTATGTAGAAATAGTAATAGTATAAAATAACCTGGTTTCAGTATTGTCTGTAAGCTAAAATTATATGTTTTTTAGTTGATGCCGTTCTTTGGTGTCAGTTTCAAGATAATGGGCAAAATCTAAAACCATTCTAGGATAAAGAGTGATTTGTTGGAGTTGAATTGGATGAATATGTTTGACAAACCCACCTCTTTATAACTTACTAATATAACTGCCAAATAAATCTTTAAACTGATAGCCTTCAGCTACTCTATCCTTGCTTAGTTTTTTAAATTCAACCATTGACCAAAGCACAAACTCCTTCCAGAAATAACGGTCCTTTTTGTCGAGTTTGTCTTGATGCTTTTTGAAGAGATCATCTAATGGAAGACTCTCTAACGCTTGCAGATATTCTTCGTCTAATGAATCATCTAACAACTGAAAATCAGTGTTACTAAAGAACCATTCTAGCAGTTCTGAATAATCATTTTTTTCGCCTTCTTTTTCCAATTTTGGAACCTTAGGGAAATACTTAGGGAAGAGAGTTTTGATAGCTGCACCAATTAAGTGTTGCGCCACTTTATCAGCGCCTTCTTGTTCTCCTTCATAAACCAATTCTACTTTACCTGTAATGGCAGGAATAATACCCATAAAATCACTTAATCGCACCGTTGTTTTTTCTTCTCCATTGAGAAGAGATCTTCTTTCTGCAGCACTCAATAAATTTTCATAAGCCGTAATGCTCATTCGAGCACTCACTCCACTTTTCGCATCAACGTATTCGCTATCTCGAGCTTCAAAACTAATTTGCTCCAATAGTTCTTTCGCTAACTCCGGAACGTAAATAGAATCTGTTTGCTCTTTTTCTAAATTAGCCTCTTGCTCAGTAATCATTCGAGCAGTGGCAACATCTTGGGGGTAGTGGGTTAATATCTGCGATCCAATTCTATCCTTCAATGGAGTTACAATACTTCCTCTATTCGTATAGTCTTCAGGATTGGCGGTAAAAATAAATTGCATGTCTAAAGGTAAACGCACCTTGAACCCTCTAATCTGAATATCTCCTTCTTGAAGGATGTTAAACAAGGATACTTGAATCCGAGCTTGTAAATCGGGCAATTCATTGATAACGAAAATGCAACGGTTGGCTCTTGGAATCATACCAAAATGAATCACTCGGTCATCGGCATAGCTTAACTTTAAATTGGCTGCTTTAATAGGATCAATATCTCCAATTAAATCTGCTACAGTTACATCTGGAGTTGCCAGTTTTTCAAAGAAACGTTCTGAACGATGCATCCAAGTGATTGGCGTTTTATCTCCATGTTCCGCTATTAAATCTTTGGCAAATCGTGACAAGGGTTGAAGCGGGTCATCGTTAATTTCTGAACCTGCCACAACAGGAATATACTCATCGAGTAATTCAATCATTTTCCTGGCCAATCGCGTTTTTGCTTGACCACGAAGGCCTAATAAGTTGATGTTATGTCGAGATAATATAGCGCGTTCCAATTCTGGAATTACGGTATTCTCAAAACCATGAACGCCTTCAAAAGTAGGCTCGTCATTGATGATTTTTTTTCGAAGATTATCGCGTAGTTCGTCTTTTATACCTTTTGATACATACTTGGTTTTTTTCAATTCACCTAAGTTTGATATATTGGGTTTAGTGCTCATCGTATTCTCTTTTTTCTATTGTTTTCGTAATCTTCAAAAATCATTTCTCCTAAGCCTTTCAGTCCGGTATAGAAAGCTTTCCCTTGGTTCGCTTCTGTGAAACGTTGTACAAATTGTTGTAAATAAGGGTCGCTGGCTATCATGAATGTGGTGATAGGAATATGCAGTTTGCGCGCTTGCGCAGCTTGGTTGTAACATTTGTCAGTAATATATGAATCGAGTCCATTGCTGTTCATATAGTAGTCGCCATTTCGTTCTTTAATACAACTCGGTTTTCCGTCAGTAATCATAAAGATTTGCTTGTTGGTATTTCGCTTTCTCCGCAAAATATCCATGGCTAGTTGTAAGCCTGCAACCGTATTGGTATGATAAGGTCCTACTTTCAAGTAGGGGAGTTGTTTAATAGGAATAGTCCAGGCATCATTGCCAAAAACTAAGATGTCTATCGTGTCTTTAGGGTAGCGAGTGGTAATTAACTCCGTTAATGCCATCGCTACTTTTTTAGCAGGAGTTATTCTATCCTCGCCGTATAAAATCATACTATGACTGATATCAATCATTAGTACGGTACTCATTTGTGCTTTGAATTGGGTCTCTTCTACTACTAGGTCGTTCTCCGTTAATTTGAAGCCATCAATTCCGTTATTGACTTGCGCATTTTTTATGCTTTCTGTCAAATCAATTTTATCTAGACCATCACCAAAACGATAAGCTCGAGTAGCGCCCGTATGTTCATCACCTTGACCGGTTTGTTTGGTCTTGTGATTTCCACTGCCTGCTTTCTTCAACTTACCAAAGATTTGATCTAAAGCAGCTTGACGAATAACTCGTTCCGTTTTTGCAGTAATCCCCATTCCTTTTTCGCCATCTGTGCCAATTTCTTCTTGGATGTAGCCTTTCTTCTTCAAATCTTCTATGAAGTCCTCGATGGAATAATCTGGAGTGGTAAGTTTGTATTCGATGTCTAGTTCACGCAACCAATCAATAGCCTCGTCAAAGTCACCTGATGTATGAATAATCAGTTCTTTGAATACATCAAACAATACCTCAAAGGGCGTTTGAAATGGTTTTTCGTATGGTTTGAAGCGGAAGCCCGCGTGTAACTTGTCAGACATAGTTTATTACTCTCGTTAACACGTAACGCTAAAAAGAGAGGAGTTGTTCTTTAAAACAAATATAGTTGGAGGATAAAAAAATATTCTCTTTTGATTGCACTAAAAAGTGCGACACAGTCGCTCGCGTCTCGCGAGTGACTTAAGCGTTTTGCGTCTACTAAATGTCGCTTGCGTCTCGCGAGTGACTCAAATGGTTTGCTTCGAGATTGTAAGTGTTTTAATCGCCAGAGGCGAAAATTACTCACACTCGCGAGACGCGAGCGAGGAGTTGTTCTTTAAAACAAATATAGTTGGAGGATAAAAAAATCTTTTCTTTTGATTGCACTAAAAAGTGCGACACCGTCGCTCGCGTCTCGCGAGTGACTCAAGCGTTTTGCGTCTAGCATAATTGCCACTGCGTATTTAATAAGTTGAACTAAAAAGCTTGTGTAAGCTTTCTAGATTAGATCCATGAGTGAATTTAGAAAAACTACTTGTGATGACCTTTACTTTATCACCTTGACTATAGTGGATTGGATTAATCTATTTGATAAGCTTGAATACAAAGATATTATAGTTCGAAATTTAGCCTATTGTATAAAAAATGAACACTTGAAAATTTATGCCTACGTCATTATGAGTAATCATTTACACATGATTTGTAGTAGAGGAGAGAAAGATTTGAATGAATTGTTAGGTAGGTTTAAAAGCTACACATCAAAAGCATTTCTTAAAGAGATTAACGAAAATCCTAAAGAATCGAGAAGAGACTGGTTGTTGATCTTATTTAGAAGAGCATCTCGAAAAAACAATCAATACAGCAAACATCATCTATGGCAATATACGAATCATCCTGTTTTATTAGATTCACACTTTATAATTCAACAGAAAGTTGATTACATTCATGTTAACCCAGTGCGGGCGGGAATAGTATCTGAAGCTCATTGCTATAAGTATAGTAGTGCTTGTTTGGATGGTCCTTTGAAAATGATGGGTATGTGAAGCGCCAGAGGCGGATACTGCACACACTCGCGAGACGCGAGCGAGGTAAGGAGGAAATTGCGCACACTTGCGGGACGCGAGCGTAACTTCCTTGATGAGGTCCCATTCTATCAAGCCTAATGTGGGGAAATTCATGTTGTCCGTAATGCCTAGCTTGTCTATTATTAATACAGGGTCATTCAAAAAGGCTTTCTTAAAGTTCATGAATAAGTTGAATAGGCCAACAAAGAATAGCAGGTAAGCCCAAAAATAAATGCTGAAGTAAATCAAAAGACCACTCAGGGCCATTAATGCAAACCCAGAAAAAAAGAAAAGACGCATCCGCGTTTTGTTGGGATAAATATATAAGGGTTTTACTTCCATTTTGTTACTTTTGTTAGACCAAATTAAGCAATAGCCATGAGAAAATTAATAGAATGTGTTCCCAATATTTCAGAGGGAAGAGATGACGCTAAAATAAAAGCGATTTATAGTGTTGTTGAAACTGTGGAAGGGGTAAAACTTCTCGATGTAGATCCTGGAAGAGCTACCAATAGAACGGTAATTACTTTCGTGGGAGAACCTGATGCAGTTGTAGAAGCGGCTTTCCGATTAATTAAAAAGGCACAAGAGTTGATTGATATGACTAAGCACAAAGGAGAGCATCCTCGATTTGGCGCTACGGACGTATGTCCTTTTGTTCCTGTTGCGAATGCAAGTATGGAAGATTGTATAGCCTGTGCTCAAGCTTTAGGCGAGCGAGTAGGTAAAGATTTGGGTATTCCAGTCTACTTATATGAAAACGCGGCTACAAGCCCACAAAGAAAGAATTTGGCAACTGTTCGTTCAGGAGAATACGAAGGAATAGCGGAGAAGATCGTTAAATCAGAGTGGAAACCTGATTTTGGTCCAGCTAGTTTTCAAGCGAAGAGTGGAAACATTGCAATAAGTGCAAGAGATTTCTTAATTGCTTATAATGTGAATTTAAACACCACTTCTGTGCGAAGAGCAAATAACATTGCTTTCGATATTCGTGAGCAAGGTCGTTCGAAAACAGTTGACGGTTCACCAACAGGAAAAAAAGTAATGGATGCTAATGGCAATCCAGTAAGAATACCGGGCTCGTGTAAAGGGGTAAAAGGAATTGGTTGGTTTATTGAGGAATATGGCGTTGCTCAAATTTCCATGAACATTACGAATGTCAATGATACGCCGCTTCACAAAGCCTTTGATGAATGTGTAAAATCGGCCTATAATCGAGGCATGCGAGTAACAGGAAGTGAGCTCGTCGGTTTGGTGCCGTTAAAGAGCATGCTCGATGCAGGAAAGTATTTCTTAATCAAACAAGAAAGAAGTATCGGTGTCAGTGAAGATGAGCTAATTAAAATAGCTGTAAAAAGCATGGGCTTGGATGAGTTAACGACATTCGACCCAAAGAAAAATATTATTGAATACATGTTGGCAGAAGATGATGTACGTCCTTTGATAAAAATGGACTTACGTGCCTTTTCTAATGAAACCGCTAGTGAGAGCCCAGCGCCAGGTGGTGGAAGTATTGCTGCTTATTTAGGAGCTTTAGGCGTATCACTAGGAACCATGGTGGCTAATTTATCCTCTCACAAAAGAGGCTGGGACGACCGTTGGGAAGAATTCTCAGATTGGGCTAAGAAAGGGCAGGAGTTAAAAGATAAGTTGCTTTGGTTGGTAGACGAAGACACCAATTCATTTAATAAAATTATGGATGCCTTTAAATTGCCAAAGAGCAATGAGGAGGAAAAGGCGTCAAGAAGTCAGGCGATCCAAGACGCAACGAAATATGCTATCGAAATTCCTTTCCAAGTCATGGAAACCTCATACGCTTCATTTGAGCTACTAAAAGAAATGGCAGTTAACGGAAACCCTAATTCAGTAAGTGATGCTGGTGTGGGTGCGCTAAGTGTGCGAAGTGCTGTTTTAGGAGCTTACTTGAATGTGAAAATCAACTTGGCGGACTTGAAAGACGAGAATTACAAAAATGAGATGTTAGCGAAAGCAAGTAAGTTAGCTGCTGATACTAAGGTGGCTGAGGAGGAGATTCTAGCCATTGTTGAAACGAAATTGTAATTTCTTCTAGACCCTAATTTTCTCGCAAAGACCCTAAGGCGCGATAGAAGTGTTGTCATAGTGAGCATCAAGTGCCCAGTGCGCGGTAATAGTTTTTACTACTGACTACTTAGTACTTCTCTATTTCCAAGATGTTTGCTTTGATTTTAACGCAAAGCTCATCTACTGGTAAATCATTTTCATCTAGACCAAAAGGATCTTCTATTTCTTCCCCAATCAATTCTATTCCAACCATAGTATAAAAGACGATTAACACTACCGGAATGGCAAGCCAATGTAGTTGACCTACGAAGCCAAAGGGAAGGGTAAGTGCATATATTAGTAAGACTCTTTTAAGGTGCAAGGCATAAGCCATAGGAATGGGAGTGTTACGAATTCTTTCACATGCACCCAAGACATTGATAAGCGTGTTAGCCTCTTTTTCTAAAATAATCAACTGCTCTCCAGTAATGATTGCATCTTGAAAGAATTGATGTAAGTTCTTAGCAATTTTACCTAGAATGAAATTTGGTTTGTGATCAAATTTCTGAAACTCATTCAAGTATTGTGAGGGGATTTCCTCGATAATTGCTGAGTAATCCTCATCTCTTAAATGCTCCTTCAAGCTATAGGCAAAAGCATAGATTAGATGTAGGGTTTCACTACTTAAATCCGGGTTTTTAGCGTAGGCATACGTCTTTACTTTAATGGCAAGATTTCGCGTGGTATTCACCAAGGCTCCAAGCTGCGTTCTTCCTTCCCACCATCGATCGTAGGCGCTATTAGTTCTAAATACTAAAAGTAAACCCAATACAATTCCCAGTACCGTATGAAATGTAGAACTGATTTCAAAATGGAGCCATTTAGTTTCTTCGTTGAGGTATATTAAGCCGGCTGTGCAGAGTCCCATAAATAACATACTCCACCACATCCCTTCGACGTGTTTGCTGCCATGCCTAAAAATGAAACTAAACCAATTTTTATTGTCGTATTGTAACATGTTTGTGTGATTTTCTAAAACAAACTCTCTGCTGTTGCAGGAGGGTTTTTCCCAAAATGCTTGAAGGTTTTAACGGTAATTTCCCTTCCTCGGGGTGTTCTTTTTAAGTAGCCCTCTTGGATTAAAAACGGTTCGTAAACTTCCTCTATAGTTCCAGCATCTTCGCTAACAGCTGTAGCTATAGTCGTAAGACCTACAGGTCCACCATTGAATTTTTCTAGTATAGTTTGAAGGATACGATTATCCATATCGTCCAAGCCATTTTCATCTACATTCAAAGCATTCAATCCGTATTTAGCAATATCCATGGTGATTTTACCATCTCCTTTAATTTGGGCAAAGTCACGAATTCTTTTCAATAAAAGATTAGCGATTCTAGGTGTTCCTCTGCTTCGACGTGAAATCTCACTAGCAGCAATCTTATCGATATCCACAGCTAAAATTTGGGCACTTCGTTCAATAATTCCAGATAAGGTTTCGACATCGTAATACTCCATTCGCAAGGTTATCCCAAAGCGACTTCGTAAAGGGGCTGTCAATAAACCTGAACGAGTAGTTGCGCCTATCAATGTAAAAGGAGCTAGTTCAATTTGAACAGAACGCGCATTGGGTCCTGTATCTATCATGATATCTATTCGGTAATCTTCCATAGCAGAATACAAGTATTCCTCTATAACGGGACTCAAGCGATGAATCTCATCGATAAACAGCACATCGTTATCTTCTAAGTTGGTCAGTAAGCCAGCTAAATCTCCTGGTTTTTCTAGGACAGGGCCTGAAGTTACTTTAACATTTACCCCCATTTCAGTGGCGATAATATGCGATAAAGTGGTTTTCCCTAAGCCCGGGGGACCATGCAATAAAACGTGATCTAAGGCTTCTTCTCTGAGAATAGCAGCTTGCACAAACACTTCCAAGTTATCCATGATTTGCGCTTGTCCTTCGAAATCTTTAAATTTCTTCGGACGAAGGGCATGGTCAATTTCAAGCTCTTCGGGTTTCAATCGATCTTTATCTGGATCAAGGTTTAAATTCATGTTATGCTAAGGTATAATATTCGCTTAATTTATTTGTCTAAATATACTGAACTTCTAAAAAGGGTAGCCAATGGCTAAGTGAAAAATAGTATTTTTTCTAAACCAACTATTCTTACCTATTCCAAATTTGAAATCGTTTAATGGATACTTCCTTGAATCATCGAATCTAGGATCGACAAGAGGTAAGGCAAAGTCTGTTCGAATAACGAAATAATCGAAATCTAATCGAAGCCCAAACCCAACACCAACCGCAATTGCGTTAAAGAAATTCCCTTTACTGATAGTCCCCCCTTCACGGTCTGGATCTGCTTTGAGCAACCAAACGTTCCCCGCATCAACAAACAATGCGGCCTTAAAGAACTTATAGACGTCAAAGCGTAATTCCGCATTCCCTTCCAGCTTAAAATCACCCGCTTGGTCAAAGAAAAAGTTAGGATTGTCAATATTGGCTTCATCTGAATAGGTTCCAGGTCCTAATGCACGTAAACGAAAGGCTCGAATACTATTGGAGCCACCCACATAAAACTGCTGAAAGTAAGGAGCTACACTTGAATTCCCGAAAGGAACAATTACTCCTGTATTAAATCTAGAATTAAATGAAGCGTGTTTTCCTATGTTAAAGTTATGAATAATGTTCGCTTCAAAACGAGCGAATTGGGAATATTCTCTATTAAATAAACTGTAAGGCTTTGGATTATTTCTTCCCTGCTTGGTAATTGCTGCAATTCCATGAATTAAGTTTCCCGCTAAGGCAATATTCGCTTTAAAGAAAACAAAAGAACGGTCGCTTTCTGATTTTTTATTGTTGTAGAAAAACGCATAATTTGAACCTAAGATTAGCTGCTCTTCAAAACTTCTTTTTAAGGAAGGAATTTCATTAATTCTATCTCGGAAGTCGTCAGAAACATTCTTTTCTGGAAGGAATAGTACCGTAGCAGAAATAGGGTTGTAAATATGCTTTTTATTGGCAGATTCATTCCACTCATAGCCAAAATTAAAGCTGTTGCTGTGTAAAGAGTAGAACTGTATTCTTCTTTCATAATTGTACTGTACAGAGAATCGAGTCTTAACATTATTATACTTCGAAGTTTTCTTTAGTGGGAAGGGGAGAAGAAATCTATTTAAGTAATAATTCATTTCAATGATTACATCCGAATTGTTTACCGGAGTGGTTAAACCATTACCTACATTAAACTCAATACCCGATGAAACTTTAAACTCTAATAAATCTGCAGATTTTGATAAGTTTTTATTTTGATAGGTTACCCCTACAGAGGCGCCAGTTAATCCAATGAAATTATGTCGGGCTTCTACATCTACAGAAATGGTTTGCTTCTTTGATGAAGTTAAATAGATGAATACATCTAGGTATTTTTTATTGTCCTTATCAAGAGGAGTAAATTGAATATCTACAAATTTGAAAGTCCCGTAACTGCCCAATTTCCTTAAGGTGTTTTGGTAAGAATCTAAACGGAAGTATTTGTCTTGTTCAAGAAGTATTCCATGGGCAATTACCTTGGGCTTATACTTCGTCTCTGCACCAATAAAATAGAAGCCAGCGTATAAAAGCGTATCCAAAACCGCGTTTTCATTTTCCGCTTGTAAATTGTCCGTTAAAATATAGATTTTATTGATCGTATACTTCCGATGCCATGAATCAGGAGTGGGTCCTTTTAAGCTCATGGAAATGTCTACTGTTTTTGCTAAATCATTAGAATCTAATTCAAATACAACGTAATCCTTTCGAAAATTGTAGTAGCCCATGTTTCTAAGATGGGTTGTTATTCTAGCTCGTTCATCATTAAGGGTGTTTATGCTAAAAGCGTCATCCGATTGAATTAAAGTTTGATCTTGTATTTGGGAAACATGTTCCAATAGCGTATTCGTGGATTCTGGAAGTGTAATCTTTCCTGTTGTGAATTGTTCGCCAGGAACAACGGAGTAGTTTACGGTTACTTTTTTCGGTTTAAAAGTAGCTTTGTATTTTACAGTGGTATTCAAGAATCCTTGATTGAACATATACAAACGAATGTTCTCAGCAGATTTTGAACTGACTTTTGGGTTGTAAATTACGGGGGATTCTCCCACTTTGTTTTTAAGCCACCATCTAAACTTGTTCTCTTTTTTATCGTAGGCTAAATTGTAAATACCTAAACGAAAAGAGATGAGGCCAAACATTTTTGTGTTTGGTTTTTGAATCACTAAATTTTGAATTTCCTCTTGAAGATTGTTGTTGCTTTTTACTTTTTCATCAAGCTTTATTTTGTTCTTCTCTAGAAGGTGTTCGCCTTGAGGAACAGATTGAGTTACATTACAAGCACTGAATAAGGCAAGAAAAAAAATGCTTACCAACCAAAAAATACTATTTTGCCGTTTAGTTCTTATAACTTTGTTTTTATGATGTCCGATAAAATTAGTAACTCACAAATTAAGCATCTCCGTGCCCTTCAATTAAAAAAGTTCAGACAAAAATACAACCAATTTATTGTAGAAGGTATTAAAAGTGTTGATGAATTCATTGGGAGTTCTTTAAAGTGTTTGGGGTTATACGGCAATGAGGAAGCCATATCTCGATTTCACAAACAAATAGATTCCAGTATTTGCTTTCAAACTAACACTAAGCAACTCACTCAAATCAGTGGCTTAAAAAACCCTCAAGGCGTGTTAGGAGTCTTTGAAATGCCCTCGCTTCAAACATTGAATAAAACAGCACCATTAATCTTGTTACTGGATGACATCAGGGATCCTGGCAACTTAGGAACGATAGTACGTACAGCAGAATGGTTTGGTTTAGATCAAGTGGTTTGCTCAACTACGAGTGTAGATTGCTTTAATGCTAAGGTTATTCAAGCTAGTATGGGTTCTTTGTCAAGAGTTAAAGTACATTATCGAGACTTGCCTGAATTGGTAAAGGAGCTACCTGAACATGTGCTCTTACAGACGGATATGGTAGGGGAAGATTATAGAAAAGTGAAAATTAATAAATGTATGTTGGTCATTGGGAATGAAGGAAAAGGGGTGTCGGATGAGCTAGCCGCAATGGCTCATCAAACGATAACAATTCCCCGTAAAGGAGAAGCTGAATCCTTAAATGCAGCAATAAGTGCTGCTATATTGTTGGCTGAATTAACTTAAGTAAACTATTCAATAGTTACATTGATGCCTCGCTCTGCAATTGCATCTTTCATAGGCTTTAACTGCTTAAGGCTCCCTTCTTTTACAGCATACTTACCTTTACTGTGGATGATAATGGCACATTGCTCCGCTTGTTCGTAGCGATGTTTACATACGGTCATTAAGGCCTTAATCACCCAGTCAAAAGTGTTTACTTCGTCGTTGTGAATGATTAATTGAGAAGTGTCGACGGACTTTTTAATTTCCGCTACATCTATTTCTTCTTGATAATTTGTCATACAATTTTGTATAATTTGCACTGCAAAGGTAAGTAAATTAATGGTTTTACCTAAATTGAGGGGGCATTTTGCATTTATGCACAATGTTATTATATTTTTCAACGAGGTAAACTTCGACTCCCTTATCTTTGCGCAAAATAAATATCCTATGAACCTTTCAGATTTGTTAAAACGCGTGCCTGCTTCTGCAACTATTGTAATGGCACAAAAAGCAAGAGACCTTAAAGCACAAGGTAAAGATGTAATTAGTCTTACTTTGGGAGAGCCTGATTTTGATACTCCCGAGCACATTAAGGATGCCGCGATTGAAGCCATCAAAAAAGGAGAAACTAAATACACGCCGGTGCCGGGAAGTTTAGCCTTGAGAAAGGCGATAAGTGAAAAATTTAAGCGAGATAATAATTTAGCATACTCCATTGATCAAATTGTAGTGTCTTGTGGAGCCAAGCAAACCATAGCGAATATTGCATTAAGTGTAATCAATGAAGGAGATGAAATTTTATTACCAGCACCATACTGGGTGAGTTATGCAGGAATTGCTGATATGTGTAATGGTAAAAAAGTAATTGTTAAAACTAATATTGACAATGATTTTAAAGTAACGCCAAGTGAGTTAGAGGCGGCAATAACTGACAAGACTAGATTACTAATTTTCAGTTCTCCTTGCAATCCTACAGGTTCAAGATATTCAAAAAGTGAGTTAGAAGCAATAGCTGAAGTAATTACCAAATACCCGAGATTGATTGTGGTGAGTGATGAAATATATGAATACATCAATTTTACTGAAGAAAAGCATTTTAGTATTGGTGAAATACCAAGCTTAGTAGAACAAGTAGTTACGGTAAATGGTGTGAGTAAAGGTTTTGCCATGACTGGTTGGAGAATCGGTTATATGGGAGCGCCTTTATGGTTGGCTAAGGCATGTGCCAAATTGCAAGGGCAATTCACTTCGGGTGCATGTTCTATCTCTCAAGCGGCATCTGCGCATGCCTTGAGCAGTTCTCTAGCCCCTACAATGGCCATGAGAGACTCATTCAAGGAACGTAGAGATCTAATGTTGAATTTATTAGGAGAAATTGAAGGAATGAAGTTAAATGTTCCTGAAGGCGCCTTCTATATTTTCCCAGATGTAAGCGCTTACTTCGGAAAAAGCTTCGAGAACTATACCATTGATAAACCTACAGACTTGGTGATGTATTTGTTAGAAACTGTTTTTGTAGCTACTGTAGGTGGAGAACCTTTCGGTGATGATAATTGCATGAGAATTTCTTATGCAGCAAGTGAAGAAAGTTTACGGGAGGCTGTTAGGCGGATGAAAGTAGCTCTGGCCAAGTTGAAATAAAAAAGAAAGGCCCTTAGTATTGCACTAAGAACCTTTCTTCAACCCTAAAAACCCATTCTCTTAAACTGCAAGCACCATCGTATTCTGCGCTCAATTGTTTTTTCTTTTGCTTTTAACTACCTCAATTCAGTAGTTTCTGATTACTTAACACATTATTTAGTGATAAAGTTGTGTGTAGGACCTTTTTTTTCGAATAAATGACACTTTGATGACTGTGTCCGGTCGAAAGCTGTATGTTTTTCCTGCGGAGCAGCTTAAATGCTTGTTGATGTTTGAAATTCCAATGCCTTAAGAGCTCCGATGTAGGGAGAAATCAGTCTAACGATAATTTGGGGGGCAAAAGACAAGGTTTAAGTTTAACTGAATAATTACCATTTAAAAAACTCAAGGATTTATTTTGTTGTATGCTTATTAAATAATTTCAAATACCTTAGTTTTGTTTCACCATTAATAGGCTTCAACCCAATGAAACTACTTTTTTCAAAATACCAAGGTGCCGGCAATGATTTCGTGATGATTGATAATCGAAAGGAAGATTTTCCGAAAGATGATAAGGTTTTGATAGCCAAGCTATGTGATCGACGTTTTGGTATCGGAGCTGATGGTTTGATTCTCTTGGAAAATGATAAAGATGTCGATTTTCGAATGGTCTATTTTAATGCGGATGGCAAGGAAAGTAGTATGTGCGGAAATGGCGGCAGATGTATAGTCTCCTTTGCCCAACAACTTGGTCTCATAGTTAATGAAACAACTTTTTCAGCTATTGATGGGCTGCATCATGCAGAAGTGCTAGAAGATGGAAGAGTTGCTTTAGGAATGAAGGATGTCGAAAGTATAGAGCAAGTGAGTGAAAATGAATACGTTTTAGATACCGGTTCACCGCATTATGTACTTGTCTTAGATAAAATGCCAAAAGATATAATCAAGCAAGCTCATTCTATACGTTACAATGATCGCTTTAGCGAAGAAGGCATCAATGTGAATTTTATTATAATAGATAGGGGAGAAGTGAAAATACGGACTTATGAGCGAGGGGTCGAAGATGAAACTTTGGCTTGTGGAACGGGTGCAGTTGCGGCAGCTATGGTTGCCACAAAATTCTCTCCGGAAAATAGATATAAGATTAATACTCAGGGAGGTATGCTTGAAGTTAGTTTTTCTTCGTCCTTAAATAATGTAATTTTAGAAGGTGATGCGGTGCTCGTATTTTCCGGTTCGCAGGAGATTGATTCTGTATAATTATTAGCTATCTAATTTATCTTGTTGTTTTCTTTTATCCTTCTATGCTGGTAGTCGGCTCATTTTGCCTGAAATTATTCCATTCCAATTTTGGGGAATTCTCAATCGATTAAAAATTATTAAGAGTGCTTAGAATTGATTAAATTGTGAACTAGAATAAAAACACTTATGAGATTATTACAATGGAGTTTGACTATTTGTTTGTTTATAGGCACTCAGTTTACTGCACAAGCTCAAGAATCAATAGCACAAACATGGACGGAGCACTTGTTGTTTGGTGTTCGGAATGATTTTGCTAGGCCAACAGTACATGCTAGAAATTTATTTCACTCTTCAGTAGCCATGCATGATGCATGGGCTGCTTACAATGGAGAGTCCTCTTTCTACTTTTTGGGTCAAACTCATGGAGGCTTGTTGATTGATTTTGAAGGAGTTGCGATAGAGTCAGATACCCTTGCTGCGCAACATGAAGCAATATGCTATGCTGTTTTTCGAATCATGGATCATCGTTTTCAAAATTCACCAGGAGCGTCGAATACTATTCCGAGAATTAATGCCTTTATGGATAGTTTAAATTATAATAGGGCTTTTACTTCTGTTGATTATTTGAACGATGGACCAGCTGCCTTAGGTAACTACATTGCAGCGAAAATTATTGAATATGGTTATTTAGATGGCTCGAATGAATTGAATGATTATGCGAATGTTTATTATACGCCATCACAACCGTCAATTGAGGTGGAATTTCCGGGTAACCCGGATATGACAGACCCCAACAGATGGCAGCCAATAGCGTTGAGCTATGCGGTAGATCAAGCAGGTAATGTCTTAACTTCAAACCCACCATTCTTATCTCCAGAATGGGGTGATGTTACTTCGTTTGCTATTCCTGCTAGTGCTGAATCTACTTTTATGCGTAATGGAGATACCTACAAAGTGTACCATGACCCTGGTCCTCCTGTGTATTTAGATACTTCAATTCAAACGCAATTGGAATCCTTATATAAATGGAATTTTACCATGGTATCTGTTTGGCAGTCTCATTTAGATCCCAATGACACCACATCTTGGGATATCTCGCCAGCGAGCATTGGTAATATCCCCAATTATCCGAATTCTTTTACCAATTATGATAGTTTTTACAACTATTACGATGGTGGAGACTCTGGACAAGGATATGCCTTAAATCCAAAGACGAATATGCCCTATACACCTCAATTGGTTAAAAGGGCAGATTATGCAAGGGTACTTGCAGAATTTTGGGCTGATGGCTTGGATTCTGAAACGCCGCCCGGTCATTGGTTTAATATATATAATGAAGTTAGACAACATCCTTTGTTTGAAAATAAATGGAAAGGTCTAGGTCCTGAATTAAGTAATTTAGAGTATGACGTTAAATCCTATTTGACTATGGGTGGAGCGATGCACGATGCGGCAATAAGTGCATGGAGCATAAAAGGCTGGTATGATTATGTTCGACCAGTTTCCGCTATTCGTTATATGGCTGAAAAAGGGCAAAGTACAATTGATACTTTAAGTAATTATCACCCAGCTGGTTTGCCATTAGATGCTGGATTTATTGAAATCGTTGAATTGGGCGATTCTTTAGCAGGAGCAAGTAATCAGCACGTAGGGAAAGTGAAGTTATATACTTGGAAGGGACCAGGTTATATCACCAATCCCGACTCCACTTTTGCTGGTGTCGGTTGGATTTTGGCAGAGGAGTGGTGGCCATATCAACGACCAAGTTTTGTTACACCTCCATTTGCAGGGTATCTTTCCGGTCACTCTACATTTTCAAGAGCAGCTGCTGAGGTAATGACTTTTATTACAGGTGACCCCTATTTCCCTGGTGGAATGAGTAGTTTTTCTGCTTTAGAAAATGAATTTCTAGAATTTGAACAAGGCCCTAGTACCGATGTTGTGCTTGAATGGGCAACTTATAAAGATGCATCTGATCAGTGTAGCCTTTCTCGTATTTGGGGTGGAATTCATCCACCAACAGACGATATTAAAGGTAGATTGATTGGTGCAATCATTGGAAATGACGTTGCCGATAAAGCAGATTCGATATTTTCAAATCCAATAGTTAAAGTAGATGCTATTATTGCAAGCATACCCTATGCTAATATTACTGCCTTTGGTCAAAGTTTGAAATTGACTGTTAGCTTTTCGGAAGATATGAATATGGGTATTATTCCAAATGTTGAATTAGCGGGTAATCTCAATCCGCTAAATGCAAGTTTGAGTTTGATAGGAGAGTTATGGCTAAACCCAAGAACCTTTGAAATTTCTTATTTAATTAACGCAACAAGTGAAACCATAAACCCGGTTCTTATACAAGTTCAAAATGGGGAAAGTTTGTCAGGGGTTAAGCAGTTACCATTTGCACAAAACGACTTATTCTTTATTGACTTCGAACGACCAACAATTGTTAATGTTAATCCTTCTCAAGCATTAATAAACGATTCGATAGTAGCTGCAAATGTATTCTATCTAGACATCGACTATTCTGAAGATTGCGACACCAGTGCCAACCCGACAGTTCAATTTGTTACACCAGGAGTATTGAATAACGTGCTGTTTGAAGAAGCAAATTCGAGTTATTGGTTAAACGCTAATACTTTCAGAATAGGGTATAGTTTGGTGGATACTGATGAAGAAATTAGCAATGTGGAAATTGCCGTGTCAGGAATTTCAGACCTAGCTCAAAATCAGCAACTAGTCGATACTACATCTGCCTTTTTTAATATAGTAACTGCTAGCTCCGGAGTGCTAAATTTTTCATGGTCCGATAGTCTTTTAAATCGATCAGATATTGGTTCAATGGCCTTGATTTTAGATATTGAGTTTGATGAAAATATGGATACCTTAAGTGCATTGACTCCACTGTTTTCTCAGAATGGAGTTTTCCCGGGAATTTTAAGTCTAAATCAAAATCAAAGCTCGTGGATAGATAGTTCTACTATTCATCTCGAGTTTGATTTGCTCAATCAAGAGTTTCAAGATGACTGGTTGGATATCAGCTTATTCCCTTATAAGAATTTAGCAGGAAATCCTATAGCTAATTATATGTATAATGACGCATTGTTAATTGATACTAAGCGCCCTGATATTAGGGGGATAGAAGCAAATACTACCATTGTTTCCGACTCGGAAACCGGCGCAGGAGGCTTCTTGCTATCACTTGAATTTGACGAAGCAATGAACACCAATCAAGAAGTAATTACGGAACTTTTTTATAATGGGGTCTTGAGTGATGAAATCAACTTCAAAGTGTTTCAAAGTAGCTGGTTAAATGATTCTATTTATCAATCTTATTTTGAAGTTGAAGACAATAATGTCGAACTTCAAGGGCATCAATTACAAGTTAATTTTGGCGAAGATTTAGCTAAAAACTCACAAGAGTTATTGGTTCTTAACGACTTCACTAATTTAGACACTCGAAACCCAGAAATTATATCACTTACTGCAAATAAATATAGCTTGACGAGTGCGGATAGTCAATGGGAGTTGTCAGCTGTTTTCGATGAGCAAATGGATACCACTAAAGGGATGAAGTTAAGCTTCGTAAATGCCTCTGGAGTTTCTAATTTATTGACAGTTAATGTTGGTTTGTCCTCTTGGTTAAATGAAACGGTATATAATTTGGTTTATGATATTAATCCTGGATTTTTTGACCAAGCACAAGTGGCTGTTATTCCAATTCTAGGTACAGATACCGCTCAAAATGAAATCAAAGAATCCATCTTTGATTCCTTCGTTTCATTCAAGTTTGATGCGGTCTCCATTCAAGATGTTACATTAGATATAACGCTATATCCAAATCCAGTTCAGGCGGGTTCTTTATTAGACTTTAAAATAGGAACTGCTAACCTTGATTTGAATATCAACTTGTTTAATGAACTTGGTCAGATAATGAGCACTCAGCAATTAAGAATAAACGGTTTTGGTCAAGGACAAATAGAAATACCTAATCACTTGGAAGGGGTTTATGTTTTAGAGTTTGTTTCTGACAAAATGTTTACTCAAAAGAAAGTAATTATTAGTCAATAGAGTAATCTAATTATGTACAGGTTAATTGCCATGTTATGCTTCAGTCTTGTTGCGCTCTTTACAAGGGCACAGACCTTTACTGATGTGATGAGCTCGAGTGGCATAAATACAACAAACAGTACTTTGGATAATTGGGGTTCTGGAATAAGTTTTTATGATTTTAATCAAGATGGGTGGGATGATTTGAGCTTTGCTACCGAAAACGCAAATCAGGCAATTTTCATTAATAATAACGGCAATTTTCAAGGAGCTCCATTTAATATATTTAATGGGAGTCAAACTAAGATGTTTCTTTGGGCTGATTATGATAATGACAGGGATTTGGATATTTTAATTACTACAAGAAGCGGAAAGAATCACCTCTATAAAAATGATGGAAATTTTGTTTTTACGGATGTGACAGGTAGTGCAGGTTTGTTCGCTGGTAATGCTGAAAATTATGGTGCAGCCTTTGGCGATTATGACAAAGATGGTTTTTTGGATTTATATATCTGTCGCTACTATATAGGAGGAGGCGATAGTACAAATTTAATTTTCACTAATAATCTATATCACAATAACGGAGATGGAACCTTTACCGATGTAAGTTTTAGTGCGGGGGTTTCGGATGGTTTGAAGCAAAGTTTTCAAGCAGTTTGGTTCGATTATAATAATGATTCATGGCCTGACTTATACGTGGTTAATGATAAAGCTTTTGATGGCGCTTTATATCGAAATAAAGGAGATGGCACTTTTGTGGATGTTACCTTGAGTGCCAATTTAGATTTGTTAAATTCCAATTTAATGACAGGCTCTGTCGCAGATTATAATAATGACCAATATTTAGATTTGTTTGTTTCGAATACTTCAGGCAATATGAATGATAGACCGGCATTGTTTGAAAATCAAGGAAATGATACATTTATAAATGTCTATGACCAGTATATAGGAGATATGAGTTATACTACTTGGGGTGGGCTTTGGGTCGATTTTGACAACGACACTAAACAAGATTTATATGTGGCAACAGATTTTGTAGGGCAAACTACATCACCTGTTGAAAACTATTTTCATCGCAATAAATATCCGTTTGGTTTTTCTAGAGATAGCTTGATATTTAATGGTAATCACATTGCTTCAAGTCATGCTGTTGCCAGGGGCGATTTTGATAGCAATGGCTTCTACGACATTGCAGTATATAACGAAGCACCTGATCTCTCGTTTTTGTGGCAGAATTCAGGTAACGCAAACAATTACATCAAGATTACATTGGAAGGAACAGTTTCGAACAAATTTGCAATAGGCTCATGGATAAAAGTGTTCGCTAATGGTGAACAATACAGTCAGTACACCATGTGTGGAGAAAATTACTTAGGACAGAATTCTCAACATCACATTTTTGGTTTAGGACAAAGCACATTGGTTGACTCCGTTCATATCGAATACTTAAGTGGTATTACTGATAAGTATTATAATTTAAATGTGAATCAAAGCTATCATTTTATTGAGGGGGAGAACAATCCAAACTTTACAATTAATGTACAAGGAGATAACCCATTCTGTGAAGGGGATAGTGTTGTCTTAATTTCGCCTAATATGCTTTCTTATGCATGGAACACAGGAGATACTACCCAATCTATAGTGGTATTTACTCAAGGGCAATATTCTTTAAGCGCCATAGATTCAAATGGGGCAATCGTTCAAAGTATTGTATATGATTTAAATGAAATTGCATTACCCTTTATTACAGCCCATACGGTCGACGCATCGTGTTTTGGCTTTGCTGATGGTGAGCTTGTTTTGGAGGTGCTCAATAATGGGCAAGGCTATCAGCTAGAATGGTCTACTGGTGTATTCGGGGACACCTTGAATGCTCTTTATGCAGGATTTTTTAATTACACATACACTGATGTATATGGTTGTACATTTAAAGATTCTGTGGAAATTGAAAATCCTTTTCCTTTGAATCTTCAAGTAGACATTGAGTCGCAATCTGCACAAGGGCTAGGATCCATTCAACTTGCTGTGAATGGGGGAGTGGCACCTTACAGTATTTTATTGGATAGTGTAGAAATTGGCAATCAGTTAACCCTACTTGATTCAGGTTCTTATTTGTTTACGGTGTATGATGGAAATGGATGTTCACTTAACGATACCCTTACTGTTGATTTTCTTCAAGACACTTCAGTTGTTTCTGGAGTTCGGAACAATAAGGGAGCCTTGTTCACAGTTTCACCAAATCCTTTTAAAAGCGAAATTTCAGTTAGGGTGTCAAATTGGAATTGCGGGGAGCTTCAATTGATTTTATTCGATTCTTCAGGCAAAAAAGTCTGGGGACATCGAGCGAGTAATTTCACCAATAGAAAGAACATTCAATTACAAATAGAAATCCCTGAAAAATTACTCTCAGGGATATATTATTTACAATTGAAGTCTTCTTGTCAAGTAAGACAAATTAAATTGCTTAAGTACTAGAATTTGAAGACAAAGTAATGAGTTGCTTTATCATTAGAATTTAATGCTTCATGACTAAAAAGCTCAAAAAATCCAGATGAAGCATTAATTACCTCAATGAAAGAATCTGCTTTTTGCAAGCTTTGAAATGCTTCCAAAGCGTATTTTAGATTAAATTTATCTTCAGCAGATTGAACATCTCTAAAAAGATTTTCATCTGATGAAATATCAACAGAAGAAACTTTTGTTCCTTTATCGATAGTTAGCACTAGAGCAAAAATTCCATCTTGACTAGAAGTGGATTCTTTGACAAGCTCAGTACGGCTTAAATTATTAGTAGATTGAGCTTGAATGCATTGAAATGAAACCATTAAGCCAAAAATTACGGGAATTATTTTTTTCATGTTCTAAATAAATTTTATTGGGATGAGGAATATTTCTCACGGATTAAATGTACTAGAATAAAAGCTAAATTCCATATATTTAACAAAATCTAAGAAATTGCTAAAAGCTTAAATTAAGGATATGCTGCAAGAAGATCAAATTTTTATTCATGTGCCAAAAACAGGAGGAACGACACTAAATTGTGCTTTACACAATAGTGATCAACCCCAAGCAGCAAGTTTTAATTTTAGACATATTGTCCATGAGACTAAAATGAGTAATAGCGGTGACATTTTTAATCCAATGAAAAATGAAAAGTATCGGGACTATAAAATTTTCATGATGCTCCGACATCCTTTAGATAGGATTTTATCCGAATACTATTTCATCAAAGAACGCAATGAGTTCTTTTCTTTATTAAAACCCCGTCCCAAAAACTTCAAGGAATATGCCTTGCATAAGCAAACTTCAAATTATGTAGTATCTTTTTTAGGAGGTAGTCGAATTTACGCTCCTAATAAACCCACGGAAGCCGACTTGAAACAAATTGTTAATAGTATCGAACAGTTAAATATCACTGTGGGAATTTTTGAGCAATTTAATAGTTCCCTCGCTTTGTTCAAAAATGAAGTTGGTGTTCAATGGCCTAAATCCATAGAGAATAAAAGAGTAACCTTAATGAGGCCGCCAAAGGAAGAAATTTCACAGGACTTATCCAATAAAATATTAGCAAATCATAAACTTGATTTGCAGCTTTATGAATATGCCTTAAAGCGTTTTTCTAGATATAAGATTTCCCAAGATAATCTGGTGAAGTTTAAGGATAATCGATATGAATATGTATTAAGCTATACTAATAATCATTTGCTGCTAGAATTAGTTTTAAAAGACCATCCATTTATAGGCGTTCATAAAACGTACTTTAATGATTTACAAAGATTCTTAGCAACATCGGCTATTTCGAGTGGGGAGCAATACTTGTCTAAATGGAAGCATGGTTTTATAAATGCCTTGTTAGAAAATAATTTGAGCAATGGTATGAGTGTCTTGATAGAAAAATATCAAGACAAACATCCCATTAAGTTCATTCAAGCGTATGGAACTTATATTCATAAATCGGATGTAAAAGAATGGAAAAAACTCAAGTTTTCTTTCAATCGGATGCATATTCCTCAAGAAGGGATGTTCGCTTATTTGCGGAAACGGCTCGGCTTGTAAAATATTTTGAATATGGTTTTTTATACAGATAAGATTACATATGCCCGTAGTAATTAATATTATTTTATCTTTAGTTCATGTATCTGTTTAAGTCTTCATGGTTTATATTGTCCTTTGTATTGCTCTGTTTGAGTTTAAATGCGCAAACCTTCACCAATGTAGCTCCAAATCAAAATGTGACAGCGGCTTCCTTGAATTCGGATAATTGGGGTTCAGGAGTTAGTTTTTATGATTACAACAATGATGGCTGGGATGATTTATCTTTTGCTATGGAGCAGGATAATCAAGTCTTTTACCAAAATAATGCTGGTACTTTTTCTTTAGATTCTTTTTCTTTTTATTCGGAAGAGGCGGCGAAGCATGTGCTTTGGGTGGATTATGATAACAACGGAGTTCTCGATGTTCTATTAACCACTAGTGGTGGCCCGATTAAATTATTTAGAAATGATGGAAGTTTTAGTTTTTCTGATGTAACTATTCTAGCTGGATTAGCGACTAGTGTGGCAGAAAACTATGGCGCTTCATTTGGTGACTATGATAAAGATGGAGATTTAGATTTGTATGTGTGTAAGCGCAATTCAACCGGTAATCCCCTTTCCTTAAATGATGTAAATAATCTTTATAAAAACAATGGGGATGGGACTTTTACGGATGTTAGTTTTAGTTCAGGCACGGACAATGGCTTGAAGCTAAGCTTTCAAGGTGTTTGGCTTGACTATGATAAAGACTCCTGGCCAGACTTGTATGTAATTAACGATAGAAATTTATTTCAAAATGCCCTTTATCGTAATAATGGAGATGGCACTTTTAACGAAGTCGCCGTAACTGCAAATGTTGAAATGGCTACAGA
>ERZ887849.534-NODE-534-length-40347-cov-8.781594_pt1 | contig 40347 bp, 36 predicted proteins | sample MGYA00521267_ERZ887849 | MGnify/ENA primary metagenome ERZ887849 (study PRJEB32303, sample SAMEA104408601) | aquatic metagenome | biome: Brackish water; feature: Pelagic; material: water | place: Baltic Sea | collected 2014-06-06T16:11:00 | depth 2,863 m ... | reverse complement strand
CATTTGAATGGCATGACTTTTAATCGTAATTCCTCTTTCACGTTCGATATCCATATCGTCTAGAGCTTGCGCTTGCATGTCGCGGTCCGAAATAGTACCAGTTGTTTGTAACAAACGATCGGCCAAAGTGCTTTTACCATGGTCAATGTGTGCGATAATACAGAAGTTACGTATATTTTTCATAGGGATAATTGGCGACAAAATTACGGTAAAAAAAAGGATTTTAGACTATAAACAGTTACAAGGATAGTATTCTCCAATAAAGAGAACTAAATTTAAATAATCATGGCTAATAATTATATAAAAAGAAGAAAGGAGAGCGGGAGCCCTCCTTTCTTGTACCTAAACCTAAACTACTACTTATGAAAACTAAATCTTAAATTTTTTTTTGCATGTTAATTGGCTTTACCCTTTCACTTTTCTAAAACAAATGTATGACTTATAAACGAATGATGAATAAAAAAAGTCTGGTTATTAACTTTTTTTATTCATCACTAATGTGCATAATTGGAAGCTAATTTAGTATGTATGCATAATAAAAATTGCCTTATGTTGAGAATTTCGCTAAAATCTTATCGCCGAGCACTTTACTTAATTTCTTATAACTTTCTTCAGTCCAACCTGCAACATGCGGCGTTAGAAGCGTTTGCGGTGAGTTAAGAAGAAATTTTAAATCAATTGAGTCTATTTCGAGCATTGTGTTTTCAAACGTACCATTCTCGTAATCCAAAACGTCTAAGCCTGCACCGAGAATTACACCATTTTTAAGGCCTTTAACGACAATTTCGCTTTTTACCACCTTTCCACGCGAGACATTTAAAAGGAAAAAGGGCTTTTCCATCCTTTCTAAGAACTCATTATTGAAATACCCAATCGTCTCTAAATTCTGAGGTACATGAAAACTGATAACATCCCCATTTTGTTGAATTTCCTCCAAAGTACTTTCGGTAACGAATTCGTCCGAAAAATTGGATTTGTATTTATCATAAGCAAGAATGTTTACATCAAATCCCCTGAGTTTTTTGGCAAAAGCTTGACCGTTATTTCCGAATCCAACGAGTCCAACTGTTCTTCCGTCTAGTTCCAATCCTCGATTTCCTTCTCTGTCCCAAATACCGGATTTTACCTCTTTGTCTGCAGATTGCAATTTGTTCATCAAAGAAAGCAAAAGTCCCAAAGAATGTTCTCCAACAGAATTTCGGTTTCCTTCAGGTGAATTAAAAAGTTCAATTCCGAGTTTGTTGCACTTTTCAATATCTATGTTTTCCATTCCTGCACCTGATCGAGCAATGAATTTTAGGTTAGGACATTTCATTAGAAATTCCTCATTCACTGGAAAGCGTGATCGAATCACCAATCCTTGACTATTCTCAAGTTCGTTTTGAAATTCCGATATTGTTTTTTCTTCCACGTGAATACAGTCAAACCCTTTCTGTGTAAGCATTTCGTCCAAAATAGGATGAACGGTATCTAGAAATAGAACTCGCATTTAGTTATTTAATAATAGCATTCCAACGCTGAAATAGATGAAAAGACCAAGAACATCATTTAATGTGGTGACGAAGGGTCCAGTGGCAAGTGCTGGGTCAATATTGTATTTGTCTAATATCAGCGGAATAAGTGTTCCAAAAATAGCGGCAAAAAGGACCACAATAAACAAAGATATTGCCACGACCATTCCCAATTTTGGAAAGGCAAAGAAATAAGCGATTACATAAATTAAAATAGCCAAAAGCAAACCATTAATTAAGCCTACAATAGTTTCTTTGGCGATACGTTTTCCAATAGTTCCAAATAAATCGTTTCCTTTCGCCAGAGATTGAACGACAATAGCCGAAGATTGGACTCCGACATTCCCGCCCATCGCCGTAATTAGCGGAATAAAAAAGGCCAGAGCCGGAACAGCAGAAATTCCGCCTTCAAATCCTGAAATAACTTGAGCGCCAAGAATACCTCCTAACATACCGATGAGTAGCCAAGGCAATCTCGCCCGAGAAATTTTCCAAACGGTGGAACTGCTCTCAATTTTTTCGGAGATACCGGATGCCAATTGGAAATCTTTATCGGCTTCTTCCTTAATGACGTCTACAACATCATCGATGGTAATTCGACCGACCAATTTACCTTGGATATCTAGAACAGGAATGGCGACCAAGTCATATTTTTCCATGATACGCGCAACGGATTCGCTGCTATCATTTGTTTTTACGGAGATGATATTCTTGTCCGTGTATAGTTCTCGTATTTTATTTTTTGGATTGGCAAATAACAATCTTTTCAGAGAAAGTATTCCCACCAATTTGTTCAAGCCATCTACCACATATATAGTATAAACTTTTTCGACGTCCTCTACTTGTCGCCGAAGTTCCACTAAACATCGATTAACAGGCCATTCCATTCTAGCTTGAATGAACTCTTTTTGCATCAAACCCCCAGCCGTATCTTCGTCATAGCTTAGTAGGTCAACTATATCTTCGGCTGCCTCGTCATCTTCCATTTGGGAGATAACTTCTTGAATCTTGTCATCTGAAAGTTCTCCAAGGATATCCGCCGCATCATCGGAATCAAGATTCTCGAGTTGGTCGGCCATTTCCTTTGAGGAAAGCGATTTCAGGAATCGGTCTCGGACATCCTCTTCCAACTCCATTAAAACATCACCCTGTGTTTCCTCATCAAGATGGGTAAACATCACCTTGGCTTCAGCGCTATCGAGCTGATCCATTATTTCTGCAATATCAGCGTAATGGAGAGGAACAACGTGCTCATCAATCCATGCACCATCATTCCGTGCTAATGCATCGGTCAGATTTTCGAGAAATTCTTTTGTTAATTCGAATTGCATGGCAAAAGTTTGTGCGAAGATACAACAAACCCACAGAAAGTTTATTTCTAACTAAGAATCAGCAGGTTTTGTCTTTTCCCATTTTACGAGTATTAATCCGATGAAAAAAGAAAACATGGTTACCCCAGTTTGTGTTTCAAGGGTGTCTTCAATAAAGAAGGAAGAAATCATAACGCCAAATAGACAGAACCCTAGAAGTTGATTTACAGAACGGTTGAATTGTAAAAACTTAGCCATGAAAAGAAGAAATAAAATAGAGCCCAAAATCCCGAAACTGAGTTGAATCGTTAAAAACATATTGTGGGCCCGTAGTCGGTTTGGTGGTGACAATCTAGTATCGTTTAATTCATATTGTTTGTCAAAAGCATCTTGCACATCTCCAGTTCCCACACCAAGAATGGGACTCTTTGAGATGATCTGTCCAGCAGTTTTCCAATATTCGATTCGTTGAAGGATGGTTGAGTTATTGGGGTCATCTTGATTTTCTAAAGCATATTTCAAAGAAGCAAATCGTCCTTCAAATCCTCGCTTAAGATGATCGGGTGTTGCAATTCCATTTTGAATGTTTTCTATGTCTTTTTTGGTCAGCATTTTTAATCCATCGAGGTCTTTTCGAAGGTCCAAAGCCGTCATATAGCGATAAAGCGTCCCTTTTATTGGGTTGTTTTTCCTGTCAAAACCGTTATACGGAATGGTGAAATATTTATCCCATTCCGATTCCAATTCGTCATATGAAATGTAGATGTTAACAGGTTTTCCATTTTCAAAAGAGGGATGAATGCTATCATGGTAATACAAATTCCCACGAATTGAATATTCGTCTAATTGAGAAAAATCGAATTTAGGATGTCCTATTTTTTGAACAGAAATGACACCGAATGTAAAGATAAGGACGCCGATTGCGGCTGCCGAATAACGAAGTAATCGCTTCGGCCAGATTTTATATATCAGTATAAAAATTAATAAAAAGAGTATACTCAAAGGAGCCGACAATACTTGACTAAAATAGGTGTACACGGCAAACCAAAGGAAAACCGCTGCAAAAAGCAATCGCCATTTTTTGTATTGGGAAAAGAAATACACTAATAAGACTAGACCGAGAACAACTAAAAGCGAGAAGCGTATATGGGAACCGAATTGAGATATTTCGCGGTAATTATTCGCAATATCTGTCTGGCTTAATTGTGTATAATGGTAACCATTGTAAATTGAAATAAGAGTTAGGCTTGTGAGAAAGGTCAATAAAATCAAGTTGATTTCGTTTCGCTTTATAATAGGATGCGCTACCAAAGCCAGCGGAAGAGCGAGCAAGGGTAATTTTATTCTTATATCGTGGAATGCGTATTCCCAATTTTCTGTCCACAATAATGCGCCCAAGTGCAAGAGAAAAAAGCCTAAAAGAAAAAGAAAAGGTTTATTGTTTATTATTCGCTTCGAATAGTCCTGAAATTTCCCTTCTAAAAGAATGTTTGCAACTCCCCAAATGGTTCCTATCGACATTAAAACTTTGTTGAAAGGCAAGCCAAATGCGACTAGCATCAAACCAAGGAGGTGCAGATAATGATGAATTTTTGGACCGAACCAGCGCTCGAGCATACGTTGATTTTAAGGATTCAACGTACCGTTGTATTTCTTATTGTCTTTCAGCACTTCTATTGCTTTCAAAACAAAGCGGTCGTTATTAAAAGAATTGATAATTCGCCCGTTTTGGTAATAGTAACGTGAAACAATTTCGTTTTCCAAAAGTTCTTTGATTTCTGGTTCGAATTTGTCTAAGTCTCTTTTTTTCGATGGTACAACTTTCGCAAGCAATGCATCATATTCAACTGTTGCTTCTTCCAGATATCCTTCTTCCTCGGCCGTTTCTTTCATTTTCTTCAACATTTCTTCAGAAGCGGTTGAGTAATCAAATTCTTTGGAAAGTGCATATGTTTTAAATGCTTCATATTCACTATCTGATAGTTTGAAAAGTTCTGCTTGAGGAATTGTCGCATGACTTTTCGTATAATCTGTTGCAAAATTGAAAAGAATGTTTTCTGCATAAAGAGTAGAAGTTAACCGGCTTAATTCATTTTTATCAATAGTAAAGTCAGGCTCGATTCCTCTTCCGTCAATTACATTTCTCCCATTTACCGTTTTAAATTTCTTCACAAGAGAATCTGCAATTTCTTGGGGACGAACGCCTAATTCTTTGTCGTAATATTCAAGACGTTGAACACAACGCCCCGATGGAGTATAATATTTTGCAATGGTTAATTTCATTTTCGAACCGTACTTGAGATCATAGGTGCGTTGCACCAATCCTTTTCCAAAAGAAGTGGTGCCAATAATTACTGCACGATCCAAATCTTGTAAACTTCCAGCAACAATTTCACTCGCCGATGCACTGTTTTCATCTACCAATACGACTATTGGAATATCGAGATCCAATGGAGCATCTGTTGTTAGGTAATCGCGATTTTCATCTTCCACGCGTCCACGCGTTGTAACTACTGATTGTCCTTTTTTCACGAACATATTTACGATTTTAACCGCTTCGATCATTAATCCACCGCCATTTCCACGTAAATCAAAAATCAAAGAAGTTATACCTCGACTTTTTAATTCTACGTATGCCTTTTTAACATCCGCACTTGTTGATTGAGGCATGAAACTGTTTAGCTTGATGTAACCGATGTTGTTGTCGAACATACGGGTGAATGGAGCGTCATCTATTTTGATTTCATCTCGCGTAATAGCAAGTGTTATTTTCTCTCCATCTCGAAGAACAGTAACGTCTATTGTAGTTCCCTTCGGACCTTTCAGCGCATCAGAAACTTCCTCCGAAGATTTGTCTTTCATGTTTTTACCCTCAATAGTCAATATTTTATCGCCAGCTTTGGCCCCGGCTAATTGAGCTGGTTTCCCTTCGCGTGGTTCAATAATATATGAGTAATCGTCTATTTTTCGAATAATGGCGCCAATTCCTCCATATTGACCTGTCGTAATCATACGATAATCTTCAATATTATTTTCATGGTAATAAACGGTATATGGATCGAGCTCTCTCAGCATTGCGTCGATTCCCGTTTTAGACATTTTTCCAGGTTGAGGTTCGTCCACATAGTACATGTCCAAATGCTGATAGATTAAATCGAGCAATTCCATATTTTTGATGACTTCAAAACCATTGGATTGCGCATTTGAGAAGCTACTGAAACCAAAACAAATGGTGAGTAAAAATATATAAGACCAGTTTTTGTTATGCTTGATTTTCATCTTTAATTTCTTGTATTAAATGCTTTATAAAGTTTTCTGTTTTAAGGTGTATTTCTTGAAAGGCCATTTCCTCTTTGTTTGTAAAAACCAACATGAAGTATAATTTCAAGTTCTCCTGAATAAGAAACGATTCTAAAATTAATTTGTTCTTACGCACAGCTTCGCGAATTAACCTTTTTAAACGATTTCTGTCCACGGCTTTTTTAAAATTTCGTTTTGGAACAGATATCACTATTTGAAAGGGTGTTATTGCCTCCTCTTTGTGTAAAACGTATTGAGCAGAAAATGGAAACTTGTACGTTTTTTTACCATCAGAAAAAAGCTGTTCAATTTTTCTCAAGTGACACAACTTATAAGCCTTGCCAAATTTTTCGTTTTTCACAGCCATAAAGTTTTAGCACTTCTATTGATTCTCTATTCTAGGCATGTTGATCATCTCTTTTATAACAAATGCAGTTGGAAATAGCTTCAATGATCCATCTCTTAGTCTAAGGGCGTCTTCACGTTCCATGAAGTTTCCTGCCCTTAGAATATAATTTGGAGCACTATAAACCACATAGGTGTCAACACCTGGGTTCTGAGCAATAAAGCGAGATCTCAAATTGTCAATTTTCTGTTTGTCCGAATCAAAAATCATTTGAACACGAAATCCAGGAACTTGCGCAATTCCACTCACAAGATTTTTATCTGCCTGGTTTCTAACCAATGCGTCCAATCTTGGATCCTTGATAATTTCAATTTTGCCTTCTTGTGCCAATCCAGATAATGAGATTGCTATAAGAATCAAAGTTGCTAAGTGATTCATTTTAAACATGCATTTTATAAGTTATAAGGTGCAAATTTAGTCAATTTCGCTTATTAAAAACTAATTCCTTTTTTATAAAAGCGAAGGGGTAAGTTGTTCAATTGTTCTTTTGATTGATAAGCGTCTTCTTTAAATTGAAAATGCCCAACCTTCAAAATGTAATTGGGAGATTCGAAAACTATATAAGTCGCTACCTCAGGGTGTATGAGAATAAACTGTCTTCTGTATTTTTTAATTTCAGGTTTGGTTTTTTCTGTGGTTAATATTATCCTGAAACCGCGCACAAGATCAGTGTCTTGATCAGATTTATCGCGGACTAATGAGTCCAATCTAGGAACGGACACAACCTCAATGGGTGATTTCTGGGTAAACGAAGTAAAAGCACAGAATGTGGTTATAACGCAAAATAACGCCTTCAAGAATGTCACTTTCATGATGTTTCGCATTTTATAAATTTATAGAAATCCATACAATTTTCAATATCTACTTTTCACGGTAGTGTTTCAATTAACATGCCAAAACATTTTATTCAGAAGGATTGATGCTAAGAAGACTGGACCTCAATAAAGAAAAGCAGCTCAAATATAGAAAACTCATTTCCTTATTTAGAATGATTTTAAATTAGCTAAAACTCCTCCAAAAAATGTCATAAAACTGTCATGCGGTCTATTGATTCTGCTAAATTTGCAAGCGTTAAAAAGTGTCATTTTACACATTAACTGAAGATTTTTAAATGAAAATATCTATCAATCAGATGTTTAGAAACTATAATAAATGGTGTTTCGGCTTGCTTTCAATGGCATTAACCGTCTTCACTTTCAACTCCACGGCACAAGGAGATGCCCTTTTCAAAGCGAAATGCGCAAGTTGCCACAATCCACATAAAGACAATACAGGTCCGAAGTTGTTCCAAGTCCGCGCCAAATGGGCAGATGGAGGTGCAAAGGAAGGTTCGATATACACGTGGGTGAATAATTGGCAGAATGCTGCGGCAACTGATCCATATGCAAAAGCTGTTTCAGCATGGTCGCCAACAGCGATGACGGCCTTCCCTGAATTGAGCGTAGAGCAGATCAATTCTATCTTAGACTGGGTGGATGAACAGCCTTTGCCAGGTGCAGCTGGTCCCGCCGATGATGGAGGACTTACAACTGAAGTTGTTGGCGAAACTGAAGAAACATCGAACACGTGGATGTGGGTGCTTTTAGGAGCTATATTCTTTACGGTTATTGCAGCAATAGGTGGAGTTAGACGTCAATTGAATAATGCTACGGCTCTTGCTGAAGGAAAAGATGTAAATGACGGTGCTAGTTATTTAGACGAATTTAAATCTTGGGCGTACTACAATAAAGGAAAAGTAGGTGTGTCGGCAATGTTGATTGTATTGACTCTAGCTGTATGGGGATTGCAAGGTCTTGGAAATATTGGTGTTGTTTCAGGCTACCAACCTTCACAACCGATTGAATTCCCCCACAGTGTGCATTCAGGTATCAATGGAATTGACTGTAAGTATTGTCACAACTCTGTAGATCAAGGGAAATCTGCAGGATTACCAACTGTGAATGTTTGCATGAACTGTCACAAGCAAATCAAAGGCAATACGCCAGACCAAATCGCGAAAATTTCTAAGATTTATGATGCTGCTGGATTTAATCCAGAGGGAGCTGGTTCATACACTGGTAAAACAAAGCCTATCATTTGGAATAAGGTTCATGCTTTGCCAGATCACGTTTACTTCCCTCATTCACAACACGTGAACATTGGTGGAATTGATTGTAAACAATGTCACGGAGATATGACGCAGCAAAAAGAAACAGCAAAAATCCAACCGATTGAAGAATTGAACAAGATTGAAGGGAATGTTAAGTTAACAAGACCTACTTTAACAATGGGTTGGTGTATTGAGTGTCACGGTGAGAAAGAAATTTCTACTGGGCCAATTGACACAAAAGGTGGAGGTTATTATGCCGAAATCCACAAAAGATTATTGAACAACGACCGTAAATTGTACGATGAATACCTGAAAGATGGTAAAGTAACCGTGAAAGAATTGGGTGGTTGGGAATGTGCTAAATGCCATTATTAATAGAATTAAGAATCGAAGTACTCGAATATAGATTATGGAATTGACAAAAAAATATTGGAAAGGTGTCGACGAATTAAAAGAGACGCCCGAATTCCTACAGAATAGAGATGAAGAGTTTCCAAAAGGAACGACTGTCGATGAGTTTTTGAACGAAGACGGTGTTGCAGAGTCATCACCAGCACGTCGTGATTTCTTGAAATTTTTAGGATTTAGTGTTGCTGCTGCAACAGTTGCAGCTTGTGAAGCGCCAGTTGTTAAAGCTATTCCTTATGTGAATAAACCAGAGAATGTAACTCCGGGAATTGCGACTTGGTATGCATCGACATATTACGACGGCAATTCATACGCAAGTATTTTAGTTAAAACGCGTGAGGGTCGACCAATTTTCATTAAAGGAAATAAAGAGCAAGGCTTTACCAAAGGAAATACAAATGCCCAAATTATCGCATCGGTTCTTGGATTGTACGATAGTTCTCGTTTGACTTCACCAACAAAAAACGGGAAAGTGACAAACTGGACCGCTGTTGATGGTGAGATCAAGAAAGCAATTGCTGATGTAAAAGCAAAAGGAGGAAAAGTTACGTTGGTTTCTAATTCTATCATTAGTCCTTCTACTTACAATGCTATTAAAGCTCTGGGTGCCGCGGTAGGTGGTACAGAAGAAAACGGAAACTTCGAACACATTCAATACGATGCGCAGTCATACGCTGGTATTCGTAAAGCGAATATGGAGTCTTTTGGCGAAGCATTTATTCCAGATTATGATTTCTCAAAAGCAAAAACAATTGTTTCTGTTGGAGCTGATTTCATGAGCGGATGGCTGATGTCTACGCAATACACTAACCAATACGGATCTAGAAGAAATCCGGATGGTGAGTGGATGAATAAGCACTTTCAATTCGAATCGAATATGTCGATTACTGGATCCAATGCCGATAACCGTGCAATGATCAAGCCTTCAGAACAAGCAAATGTTTTGGCGTACATGTTGAAAGCTATGGGTGCTCCAGTTAGTGGAGTTTCTACTGAATTGTCGAAACCGGCAACCAAAATTGCTGATTTAGCAATCAAAGCGTTGAGAGAATCGAAAGCTGCTTCATTGGTAGTCGCAGGATCAAACAACGCAGCAGTTCAAATTTTAGCAAATAAATTGAACATGAAATTGGGTGCATATGCCACTACAATTAACATTAACGATAAAGTGAATATGTTCCAGTCAGAAGATGACAAGATGAACAAATTCGTGAATAAAGTAATTGGTGGAAAAGGTCCTGATATGATTCTTTTCTGCGGGGTGAATCCAGCTTACTCATTACCAAACGGTGACAAGTTCGCCATGGCACTAAGCAAAATCAAAACAACTATTTCTTTCTCTGCTCATCCTGATGAGACGGCTTCGAAATGTACATACATCTGTCCAGACCACCATGCATTGGAGGCTTGGAACGATTTCAGCCCAAAAGCTAGTCACTATTCTATTGCACAACCAACTATCCGTCCTATCGGAAATACGGCTGCGGCTCAAGAATCGATGATGGTTTGGGGTGGTACTGCAAAACGCGGAGGAAAAGATTCAAAAGAATATTACAACGTTATCACATCCAATTGGAAACAATTCGGATTTGATGTTCAAACCGAAGTAGCAAGTTGGGACGAATATTGGGGAATGGCTGTACACAATAGTGTATCTCCTGATACAATTATGCCAGCAACAGTGCCAATTTTCAATGAAGGTGCGTTGAGCGGATTAGCTTCTAAATTGCCTAAGAAAGGGAAATGGGAAGTTGCACTGTACCAAAAAGCGGGAATCGGAGTTGGTGATCAAGCCAACAATCCATGGTTGCAGGAGCTTCCAGATCCAATTTCAAAAGTAACTTGGGACAATTACATTACCATGAATCCAACGGATATGGGTAATGATTACCAATTGACTTTCGATCAAGAAACAGGTTTGAGTTTAGCGACTGTAAAAATGGGAGCTAAATCAATGACTCTTCCCGTTTATCCATCTCCAGGACAAGCTCTTGGGACAGTTGGTGTCGCTTTAGGATACGGACGTGGAGCAAATGGCGAAAAAATCGGAACTGCAGCTTTCCAAACGAAAGAGTACGGAGGGGCTGTTGAAGATGAAAACGGAAACCCTAAACCAATTGGAGCGAATGCATTTGCTTTTGTTGGAATGGAAAACGGAACCATGAGTTACAATGGTGAAGTTTCAATCAATAAAGAAGAAGGATCATACTTAATCGCTGCAACGCAAATTCACCACACAGTGATGGCGCGTAACTCGATTGTGAAAGAAACGACATTAGGTACTTACAAATCGAAAGATCAAAGTGCATATAATAAGAAGTGGACTTTACAGAAATTGGATGAGCACGGAAACCACGTTGAGGCTCCGATGGCGGAATTCGATTTATGGGATGCACATCCAGTAGAAAAAATTGGACACCGTTGGGCGATGACAGTCGATTTGAACGGTTGTATCGGTTGTGGTGCATGTTTGATCGCTTGTCAGTCAGAAAACAACGTACCAGTTGTTGGTAAAGACGAAGTTCGAAGAGGACGTGAAATGCACTGGTTGCGAATTGACCGTTACTTTGCTTCAGATATTGAAGCTGCAGTAGGGAGTCGTAAAGACCATGACTTGAGTAAAATAAGCTTCATGGATGCAGCAGAAGATACAGCTGAAAATCCAACGGTAGTTCATATGCCGATGATGTGTCACCACTGTAATCACGCTCCATGTGAGACAGTTTGTCCAGTAGCGGCCACTACTCATAGTAACGAAGGATTGAACCAGATGACCTATAACAGATGTATCGGCACAAGATATTGTGCAAACAACTGTCCTTACAAAGTGCGTCGATTCAACTGGTTCAACTACCCATCATATAAGAAATTTACAGAAATCAACCCGGCTCAAGACGACCTTGGGCGTATGGTATTGAACCCAGACGTTACAGTTCGCACGCGTGGTGTCATGGAAAAATGTTCATTCTGTGTGCAACGTATTCAAGAAGGGAAATTGGTTGCAAAAGAAGCGGAAAGACCTGTTATGGATGGAGACGTTACGACGGCTTGTTCAGATGCTTGTCCAACCAATGCAATCATCGTTGGTGACTGGAACGATTTGAAATCGATAGTTCGTACAAGTTCAGATGATAAACGTGCTTACCAAGCTTTAGAAGAAGTAGGTATTAAACCAAATATCTGGTACAAAACGAAAGTACGTAACCACGAGAACAAAGAATTGGCTGGATTACAACAAGAACACAAAGTAGAAGCGCATGGCGGACACGGCGAGGCTCATGGTGAAGACCACGGTAAGAAAGCACATCATTAATTAAGAAATAAAACAGACTGTAATGCATAAGGAAGCAGCAATTAGAGAACCCCTCATCTTAGGACACAAATCCTATCATGATATTACTGAGGATGTATGCCGACCGATTGAAGACAAAGCGCCAAAGATGTGGTATATTTTGTTCGGAATCGCGGCCATCATCGGATTGTATGGAGTAGGATGTATTCTATATCTACTTGGAACAGGAGTTGGTGTTTGGGGATTGAATAAAACCATCGGATGGGCCTGGGATATTACCAACTTTGTATGGTGGGTAGGCATCGGTCACGCCGGAACCTTAATTTCTGCAGTACTTTTATTGTTCCGTCAAAAATGGAGAATGGCCATTAACCGTTCTGCTGAGGCGATGACGATTTTCGCCGTATTTATGGCAGGGCTTTTCCCTTTGATTCACATGGGACGTTTATGGTTAGGATACTGGGTTTTGCCTTTGCCCAACCAATTCGGTTCACTTTGGGTCAACTTTAACTCACCCCTTCTTTGGGATGTATTCGCGATCTCGACTTACCTTTCTGTATCATTAGTATTCTGGTACATTGGTTTGATTCCGGATTTCGCAACGATACGTGATAGAGCTAAAAAGCCAGTAGCTAAGAAAATGTATTCCATCCTTTCTTTTGGATGGTCAGGGAGAGCAAAACAATGGAATCGTTTCGAATTGATTTCTTTGGTTCTTGCAGGGCTCGCTACACCACTTGTATTCTCCGTTCACTCTATTGTATCATTTGACTTTGCTACATCGGTTATTCCAGGATGGCACACGACTATCTTTCCTCCGTATTTCGTTGCTGGGGCTGTATTCTCAGGATTTGCCATGGTACAAACCTTGATGCTCGTTATGCGAAAGGCAATGGGACTTGAGGCATACATTCATACCAAGCACGTCGAATACATGAATATTGTAATCATGGTTACAGGTTCGATTGTTGGAACAGCCTACATTACTGAGCTATTCGTATCTTGGTATTCAGGAGTTGAATATGAAGCATATGCATTTATCAATAGAGCTTCAGGGCCTTATTGGTGGGCATACTGGTCGATGATGACATGTAACGTTCTTTCTCCACAGTTGATGTGGATCAAGAAATTAAGAACAAGTTTGATCTTTACTTTCATAATTTCAATTGTAGTAAATATCGGAATGTGGTTTGAGCGTTATGTAATTATCGTTACCTCATTGCACCGAGATTACCTTCCATCTTCATGGAGTATGCATTTCCCAAGTCATATTGATATTGGAGTATACGTTGGAACAATCGGATTATTCTTTGTATTCTTCTTATTATTTGCTCGTTTTTTCCCGGTATTGCCGTTGAATGAGGTGAAAACAATATTAAAAAGTTCAGGTGAATCATATAAAAATGCTCCAGATGCACATCATGGAGACGATAAACATTAATAAATAAGACATGGCAGAGAAAGTATTTTATGCAATGTACGACGACGATGATATCCTCAAAGATGGGGCGAAACATTTAGTGTCGAAAGGAGTGAAAGTGAGCGAAGTGTTTTCTCCGTTTCCTATTCACGGTATTGATCCTATCATTGGTTTGAAAAACACCCGATTAGGAATCATGGCCTTCATTTATGGATTGACTGGTCTTCTTTTGGCGACAATTGGAATGCGTTACTTCATGGTAACCGATTGGCCGATGAACATTGGTGGTAAACCAAATGAATCGTATCTAGATAACATGTTGGCCTTCGTTCCAATTACTTTTGAGTTCACGGTATTGTGTGCTGCTCACGGAATGGCGATTACTTACATGTTGAGAAATAAAATACTTCCCGGTATGCCAGCTTATAATCCTGATCCAAGAACAACGGATGACAGATTTGTAATTGAAATCAGAACTTCAGAAAATTCAAAATTCTCAGCCGAGGAATTAAATGCAATGTTGAAGGAAACGGGAATTGTTGAATTAGATCAAAAAGAAATATAAAAATTTGCCAAGTAACCTCAATCTGAAAGGTTTGGGTAGTCTGACAAAACAAATAGAAACAGATGAAAAAGAAAATAACGGCAATCGTTAAACTGACATTAGGTCTAGCAACAGTTATGTTGATGGGTGCTTGTGTTTCAAATCCTGATAGTTCTGGATTGGAATACATGCCCGACATGTACCGTTCTCCTGCAATAGAGCCATATGTTGATTATGGTCAATTGAGAAATGTTGAAGATGCTGAAAAAACGATGAAGCAATCTGCATTGACGCCACCTTTGAATGTTATTCCATATATAGGAGCGGACGAGACAGATGTTCTAATGTCGCTTCCTTATTTCCGTAAGCCGAATATTACATTCAAAACTACCCACGGATTAGTGGGTTACGAGTTTACAAATGAGGATACATATGCATTAGCAAAAAATGATAAAAACCCGTTGATTTTAACGGTTGAAAATTCAGAAGCAATCATGAAAAGAGGGAAGTATTTGTATTCGAGCAAATGTATGCACTGTCATGGTGAAAAAGGAGATGGAAATGGTCCAATGATGGTGTCTGGAGCATATTCAGGTGTTCCGGATTACAAAACAAGACCAGATTTAGGTGACGGTCAGATTTTTTACTCCATCTATTACGGTTTGAACTCAATGGGTGCGCACGGATCGTTTTTGAAGAAGAAAGACATCTGGACTTTGGTTCATTATGTTCGTCAGTTTCAAAACGCTGATTACGGAAAATTTAATGCAGATGGTTCAGTAGCCGCGGTTGCTGCCCCGGATACGACTGTAACACAAGAATAAAAACGCTTTTAACTCTATACAAATGGAATTCAAAATAGCTAATAAAGCAAAAATGTTAACCTTGATTCTAATGGGATTGGGTGCGCTTTGCCTAATTATCGGGATCATTTCTGACTTAGGATCTCATCACCTAACACAACGTTTGTTGGTGAATGGATTAACAAATGGGTTTTACTTCTTTGCCCTGGCTTTGGGAGCGTTGTTCTTTTTAGCGTTACAATATGCAACTGAATCAGGATGGTATGCTTCAGTAAAAAGAATCATTGAAGCACAAGCAGGATTTCTTCCATACGGAATAGGTCTATTGGGCTTGGTACTATTGATCATTACCTTGATGGATGGAGCACACATCTACATCTGGATGGATCCTGAAGTAGTCAAAAGTGATCCCATTGTTGCAGGCAAAGCATTTTATCTAAATAAAATCTTCTTTTGGGTAAGAACAATAGCTTATTTCGGAGTTTACTATTGGTACTTCTGGGGATTCAAAAAACGTTCTTTGTTAGAAGACAAAGTAGGAGGTACTGACCTTCATTTTACAAACTATAAGAAAGCAGCCGTCTTTTTAGTATTCTTTGCTGTATTTAGTTCAACATCGGCTTGGGATTGGTTAATGTCTGTTGATGTTCACTGGTTCTCAACTTTGTTTGGATGGTATACCTTCGCAGGGATGTGGTGTTCAGCTATGGTTGTATTGGTATTGACAGTTTTGTATTTGAAGAAATTGGGTTATTTACCTAAAGTGAATGAAAACCATATTCATGACATAGGCAAATGGGTTTTCGCGACCTCATTCTTATGGTCTTATTTGTTCTTCTCGCAGTACATGCTGATTTGGTATGCAAATATTCCTGAGGAGGTAACGTACTATGTTACAAGGACTCAGGATTTTAGATTCGTTTATTTCTTCATGTTTATAATCAATTTTGCTTTTCCGATGTTAATACTAATGTCGAGAGACGCAAAACGACATGCTGGTATTCTTTCATTCGTAGGATTGATTATTTTGGCGGGTCACTGGTTAGACGTTTGGATTATGGTTTCTGCAGGTTCAATGGGAACAAACGCACATATAGGATTCATAGAAATAGGTATGGCGGTGTTAATCGCTGGTTTTTTCATCCGAATATTGCTTACGAACTTGTCAAAAGCTCCCCTTACTCCAGTGAATCACCCGTTCTTGGATGAAAGTATTCACCACGAAATTTAATATAGATTAAAAGAATTTGTCAAAAAGAATAAAAAATGGGAAGTAAATTAATAATAATAGCTGTTCTTGTCCTAGGAGTTTTCGCAATCGCGCAGTTGATGCGTTTGTATGAGCTTTCTTCCAAAATGACTAAGAAAGGGGAAACTGAGGTAACCATCAGAGATAATAATATGAACGGAAAGCTCATGTTAGTGTTTATGATTCTTTTGACAATAGGATTTATTTGGTTGATCAAAAAATATGGGTGGACGGGTCGTGGAGATGCCGCCTCTGTTCACGGTGCAGAATATGACTGGTTGATGGGATTAAATTTGATCATCATTATAATAGGTTGTTTCATTACCAATTTTTTGTTGTTTTATTTCTCTTTTAAGTTTGTGAAAAAACCAGGTGTGAAAGCATATTGGTTTCCTCATGATAATAAATTAGAGATGATTTGGACGGTTGTTCCTGCAATTATTTTGGCCGTCATCATTATTTTAGGTCTTAGATCTTGGAATGAAATAACTGGACCATCAGACAAAGAGGCAGTTCGTGTAGAATTGTTCTCAAAACAATTTGACTGGACAGCACGCTATTCAGGAGAAGATAACAAACTTGGGAAATTTGATTACAAGTTAACAACGGATGCTAACGAATTGGCATTAATGACTACTGCCACTATTGATACAGCAATCATGCAGATGGAAAATGGGTTGAGTGGAATAAAAACTATTGAAGCAAAACTGAATGATCGAAGCGTAATGATGACGCCTGACGAAAGAGAGAGTATGATGAATGATTTGAGTCGCAAACAACGTTTGATTCGTTTATTGCATCAAATTAGAGAAAGGCATGATAGTAAATTAGATGCAATGGCATATGATGATATCATTCAAAAGGATACTTTGTATTTGTGTTCGGAACAGGCATATGAATTTAATTTCAGAGCAAAGGATGTATTACATTCGGCTTACTTCCCACATTTTCGTGCTCAAATGAACAATGTGCCAGGACAAGTAACAAGATTCAAATTCACCCCAAATGTGACGACTGAAGAAATGCGCGAGCGTATGAAGAATCCGAACTTTAATTATGTCTTGATGTGCAATAAGATATGCGGAGGGGCTCACTACAAAATGAAAATGATTGTTGTAGTCTTGCCAAAGGAAGAGTTCAAAAAATGGATGGACGGTAAAAAAGGAAGTACTTTTAAAGATTCCTTTATGCCTCCAGTACCTTTACCAGATGCTGTAGTTGAAGAAGTTGTTGTAGCAGCTTAATAAAATATTTAATAAAATTAAAATAAACAGAAAATGTCGGCAGTAGCGCACGAAACAAACGGAAACCATGGTCATGACGACCACGCTCATCACGAAGAAGGTTTCGTTTCTAAGTATATTTTTAGCCAGGATCATAAAATGATCGGTAAACAGTTTTTAATGACTGCCATCTTCATGGGCGTTGTGGCTATGTTGTTATCGGTTTTGTTCCGTATCCAATTGGCTTGGCCAGGAGAAAGTTCTGATTTCTTGTCTTTTTTCCTTGGTGAGCAATGGGCTCCAGGTGGAGTTTTGAAGGAAGATATGTATTTGGGATTGGTGACCATTCACGGTACAATAATGGTTTTCTTCTTGTTGACAGGAGGTCTTTCGGGAACATTTTCCAATATGCTAATTCCACTTCAATTGGGTGCACGTGACATGGCTTCGGGCTTCTTGAACATGCTATCTTATTGGTTCTTTTTGATCTCTTCTGTCATCATGCTTTGTTCGATGTTCGTTGAAACTGGACCAGCTATGGCTGGATGGACAATTTATCCGCCTCTTTCAGCTCTTCCGCAAGCGGTGAGTGGATCTGGCACAGGTATGACTCTTTGGTTGGTTTCAATGACAATTTTTATTGCTTCCTCTTTAATCGGTTCATTGAATTACATTGTAACCGTTTTGAACCTGCGTGCGAAAGGAATGAGTATGACGCGAATGCCTTTGACAATTTGGACGTTCTTCGTAACGGCTATTTTGGGTGTTCTTTCGTTTCCGGTGCTTTTATCAGCTGCTTTATTGTTGATGATGGACAGATTGGCTGGAACAAGCTTCTATCTATCTGACATCATTGTCGGTGGTGAAATGCTGACGAACTCAGGTGGATCGCCCATACTTTATCAACACTTATTTTGGTTTCTAGGTCACCCAGAAGTCTACATTGTATTACTTCCTGCCCTCGGATTATCTTCAGAGATTATCTCAACCAACTCAAGAAAACCAATTTTCGGTTATCGAGCAATGATTGGTTCAATTCTGGCAATTGGCTTCCTCTCTTTTATCGTTTGGGGCCACCATATGTTTATAACAGGGATGAATCCATTCTTAGGATCCGTCTTTGTATTTACCACATTGCTAATTGCAATTCCATCAGCAGTCAAGGTCTTTAATTATTTAACGACATTATGGAGGGGATCTTTGCATTTGACACCAGCTATGATGTTTGCCATTGGTTTGGTCTCTACTTTTATAACTGGAGGTGTTACAGGAATCATATTGGCCGATTCAGCCCTAGATATTGCGGTACATGACACCTACTTCGTAGTAGCTCACTTTCACGTAGTAATGGGGATGTCAGCCGTATTTGGAATGTTTGCTGGAGTCTATCATTGGTTTCCTAAAATGTACGGTAGGATGATGAACCTGCGTTTAGGATACGCCCATTTTTGGATTACGATAGTAGGTGCTTACGGAGTATTTTTTCCAATGCACTTTGTTGGGATAGCTGGAGCACCGAGAAGATATTATGATAACTCAGTTTACAATGAGTTCGATACAATAGCGGGCGATATGATATTCGATTTGAATGTTATCATTACGATATTCGCGATAATTGCTGCTTTGGGTCAAATCATATTCTTGTTCAACTTCTTCTATTCGATTTACAGAGGGCCAAAAGCACCTCAAAATCCATGGAGATCAAATACTTTAGAGTGGACTACACCAGTAGAACACATTCACGGAAACTGGCCTGGCGAATTACCAACAGTGCATAGATGGCCTTATGATTACTCTAAGCCTGGTTCAGATGTGGATTTCATTCCTCAGAATGTTCCATTGGCTGAAGGTGAGCACGATCATTAATTGAAACAAACCTTTTTTGAAATCCCTTTCGTCTCGATAGTTCTCGGGAGAAAGGGATTTCGTATTTTTGAGTAAAAGCGAATTCAGTTGGAAGAAGAAGAATCATTCGATTATAGGGAAGAGGCCGAACAATCCGTAGATCAGGATTATGATAAAGTCTTGCGTCCAAAATCTTTGAATGATTTCGCAGGTCAACCAAGCATTGTTGAAAATCTAGAAATTTTTGTCAAGGCCGCAACACTGCGAAACGAACCTCTCGATCATGTGTTGCTGCATGGACCTCCAGGATTGGGTAAAACAACATTGGCCAACATTATTGCCAATGAGTTAGGTGTTGGCTTTAAAGTAACCAGTGGACCTGTTTTAGACAAACCAGGAGACTTGGCTGGTTTATTGACCAATCTTGAAACAGGAGATGTGCTTTTTATCGATGAGATTCATCGTCTTTCGCCTGTTGTAGAAGAGTATCTTTATTCTGCAATGGAAGATTATTCCATCGACATAATGATCGATTCGGGACCTAATGCAAGGACAGTTCAAATTAGTTTGAGTCCGTTTACCTTAATCGGTGCGACAACTCGTTCTGGATTATTGACATCCCCCCTTCGAGCTAGATTTGGTATTAATTCAAGATTGCAATATTATGATGCGGAGACTTTAACGAATATTGTTGAGCGTTCGGCAGGATTGTTGAACATTGAAATTGCAGATACGGCCGCCTATCAGATCGCCAGTAGAAGTAGAGGAACACCAAGAATTGCCAATGCACTTTTAAGAAGAATCAGAGATTTTGCTCAGATAAAAGGAAACGGAACCATTACTTTGGATATTACAGAGTACGGGTTGGAAGCATTGCATGTTGATAAGAATGGGTTGGACGAAATGGATAATCGAATGTTGACAACCATCATCGAAAAGTTTAATGGAGGTCCAGTTGGTTTGACAACTATAGCAACAGCAATTGGTGAAAATGCAGGAACTTTGGAAGAAGTATACGAGCCGTTTTTGATTCAAGAAGGTTTTTTGATGCGCACTCCAAGAGGAAGAAAAGCGACTGAAAAGGCATATAAACATTTGGGATTCAACAAAGGATGGGAGCAAGGAGGATTGTTCTAAGAGATGCAAACCATAGATCGAAATACAAAGTTTATAAAGCAGAAAGCCCAGGAGTTGGGCTTTTTCTTTTGTGGTGTTTCTAAAGCTGAATTCTTAGAAGATGAAGCACCTCGATTGGAGGAATGGTTGAACCGTAATTATCATGGAAAGATGAGCTACATGGCCAATCATTTTGATAAACGACTTGACCCAAGACTCTTGGTAGAAGATTCGAAAAGTGTAGTTTCTTTGCTATTAAACTATTATCCTTCTCAAGCTCAAAACGAGAATGCTCCAAAGATTTCCAAATATGCTTACGGCGAGGATTATCATTACATCATCAAGGATAAACTGAAGGAGTTTTTTCAATCGATTCAAGAAGAAATTGGTGAGGTTGGCGGACGCGTTTTTGTAGATTCTGCTCCTGTCATGGATAAGGCCTGGGCGGCTAAAAGTGGTCTAGGTTGGAATGGTAAAAATGCAAATTTGATTAACCCTAAACACGGATCATTCTTCTTTATTGCAGAATTGATATTGGATTTAGAGCTTACACCTGATGGTCCTATAAAAGATTACTGCGGCACCTGTACAAAGTGTATAGACGAATGTCCTACGGATGCCATTGTTGAACCTTATGTCGTTGATGGGTCAAAATGTATCAGTTACTTGACCATTGAACTAAAGGATCAGCTTTTGCCAAACGAATTCGGAGGTAAGATGGAAAACTGGATGTTTGGCTGTGATATTTGCCAAGATGTTTGTCCTTGGAACCGTTTTTCAAAACCACATAGTGAACCTCGTTTGAATCCCAAAAGTAAGTTGTTAGATTTGAATCAAAACGATTGGTCGGAGCTAACAGAAATGACATTTAAAGAACTATTCAAATTGAGCGCTGTCAAGAGAACAAAGTTTGATGGCTTGAAAAGGAACATTGGTTTTTTACAGAAATAGTTTATTAGGATTAATGTAAAGTTAAATACATACGTCTATGGAAAATTAGTATTGTCAAAAAGTAAATGTTTTAGTAACGCTGAATTTAAGCACTAAAATAGATTATGTATTTTAAAGTCATCAAAAGAAATTCTTTATAGGTATGAATGGTCAATATTATAGTAAAGTTAAAGAGTATTATAATCTAGATTCTCAAAATTTTGAGAAAAGATATTGGGAAAATAGAACACTTCAAAAAATAAGGAACAGTTTTAGGGATGTTGTATAACGTCAGCATAAAGTGAACTAATCATCACTTGAATTTAAGAGAGAGGTTTCTTTAAAATGAAAAGGAGTATAAGACAATATAAGAATGTTTTATCCGCCGGTAAGTGCCCTAATGATATCGGCGCCATTCGCATAAAGCAAAAGTCCAATCAACAAGAAGAAACCAACGTACTGGGCATATTCCAATACTTTTTGCGGAGCTTCTTTTCCTGTAGCCATTTCGTACAATAAAAAGACTATGTGACCGCCATCCAATGCAGGAATAGGTAGGACGTTCATAAAGGCAAGAATTATAGAAATTAAAGCCGTCTTTTCCCAGAAGTTACGCCAATCCCATTCTGGAGTAAACAACTTACCGATGGAAATAAATCCTCCAACCGAAGTCGCACCTTTTTCGGTGAAAATATATTTCAATTGAGAAGCATAATCCTTCAACGTTTGTATACCATAAGCGCTACCCAATGAAATGCTTTTCTCAACCGAAAAATCAAAATGTTTGAATTTGCTGGTGTCTTGCAAAATTTCACCTTTCTCGCGAGCGAAACCTAATGTTCCATCTGGAGAAACGATCGCTTTTTTTGTTAAGGTGTCATTTCCTCTTGTGAATGTAATATTTACTTTTTTGCCGCGATTTTCGAACAATTCATATTGCGTATCGTGAAAAAATTCAATTTTTCTATCGTTAATAGCTACTAAAAAATCACCTTTTTTCAGAATGTTCGACACTTGTGATTTTGCAAGAATAGAATCGACACTGTTCGAGCGCACTTGATAATCGAAGGGCTGCATCACGCCATTTTTAAACAACTCATATTCGTAATCTTCAGGCAAAACGATAGTTTCAATTTTACCGTTTGCATGTTGTACCTTTAGGTTTTTTGCACCACGCAACATGATTTCTTTGTTGACATCACTACCGTTCAACAAAACTTTACCATCTGCTTCTAGAACAATATCACCAACTTGTCCTCCATATTTTTGAATCATTGGATGCACCGCAAAACCGCTGGTTACATCTTTTGGCGCCAATCGGTCTTCTCCGTAGCTAAAAAAGAGGATGATATAAATGAAGATACCAAGAATTAAGTTGACAAAAACACCACCACACATCACGATCAATCGTTGCCAAGCTGGTTTTGAACGGAATTCCCAAGGTTCTGGATCTTTCGCCAATTGCTCGGTGTCCATCGACTCATCAATCATTCCGGCAATTTTCACATAACCTCCGAGTGGAATCCAACCAATTCCCCATTCCGTATCGCCGATTTGTTTTTTCACTAAAGAAAATTTCCAATCAAAAAACAGATAGAATTTTTCAACTTTAATTTTAAACAAACGAGCGGGAATGAAGTGTCCGAATTCGTGAAGAGTAACTAATATAGATAGGGAAAAAAGAAGCTGTGCAGCTTGTATTAAAATTTCCATTATTGATTTTTATTTAATGGGTGCAAAGATAGTTTATTCAATTGGATTCGGAGGTTTCCTTGTAGATCCCGTTTTGGATGAAGTAGTCGAGAAGAGCTTCTTTCATCAAATGTTGTTGATCTCTATCCGAAAGAAGAGGTAGCGGTTTTTCTAATTTAAAATGCGGCCAATTATCGGCATCACGTTCTATGAAAGAATAATAACCCATCGGTTCTAAAATGGTGCAAACGGCAACATGCAATAAATCCGTTTTTTCTTGCTTCGAAAATACCCGGTAACCTGAGCCAAATTCATCTACGCCAATTAAGAACAGAATTGCTTGCACATCCATTCCTTCACCAAAATCTTTTTCCAGATGCCCCTTCAGTTTCTGAAACCGTATTTCTATTTCGTAATCCACGTCGTAAAATTACACATTCGTGCGCGTTAGAGAATCTTATCTGATTGGTTTTCTTCACAAATTATCTAAACATTTCGGTCAGTTATCGTGTTATAACTAGTAATTTAGTAAAAAAGAAATCATTATGAAAAAAGCATATTTTACATCAGTTTTTGTTTTAACAGCACTTTTCTTAACGTCATGCGGAGGCGAAGCGCCAAAAGAAGAAGCACTCGAGGTGCAAGAACCAGTTTGTTTTTATTCATACAATCACGAATCTTCAGAAATGACATGGACTGCCTTCAAGTTCAATGACAAAACGGCCGTTGGTGGAACGTTTACTAAGATAAATGTTGAAGGAACAACCGAAGGGAATGACCCCATGGCCATTTTGAAAAGTTTGTCTTTTGATATTCCTGTTTCCACCATTGAATCTCAAAACGAAGACCGAAATGGAAAAATCATTAAGTACTTCTTTGGTACTATTGGAACAGAGAACATTACTGGAAAAATTGTTGAACTAGGAGAAAATGGAGAAGCAACCCTTGAAGTAACGATGAACAATATGGCCCAAGAGGTGAAAGGACAATATACCTTTGTGGATGATAAATTTGAATTTTCTGCGACGATTGATGTTGCAAATTGGAAATCATCACCGGGAATTGCAGCTTTGAACAAAATTTGCAAAGATTTACATACTGGACCAGATGGAGTTTCAAAATTGTGGTCGGAAGTAGATTTAAAATTCAGTACAACTTTGGCATCTGATTGTAATTAATAGGTAACGTTATTCACAAAAACCACCGTAGAAGATTTTTCAACGGTGGTTTTTTTATGCAGTCGTTTTCGTATTCTTGCATATGAATTATCTGGATTTATTTATTCTTCTACCATTGGCCTATGCGGCCTGGACAGGATTCCGAAAAGGATTTGTTATTGAGGTATTTACCTTGCTTGCTTTCTTCTTCGGAATATATGCAGGTGTCCATTTTTCAGATTACACCGCCGAAAAGTTAGCTGGAGAGATTGATATCAATACAGTCTACATGCCGGCCATTTCATTTACGATTACTTTTATCGTCGTGGGAGCGTTAGTTTTTTTCGCAGGCAAAGCTGTTGAAAAACTAGTGCAAGTTACAGCGCTTAGCCCAATGAATAAAATGGGAGGATTGGTTTTTGGTGCTTTGAAAATGTTGTTAATCATCAGTGTGTTACTATCGATTATAGAATCCTATTCTGAGAAAAACGACATGGTTCCAAAAGAAACACGCGAGAATTCCATTTTATATCAACCTGTAAAAACAGTAAGTCTGTACACCTTTCCAGGTCTTCGAACAAGCAATATTTACATCCAAAATGCTTTGAAACCAGCATCTGATAGCACAGGATTGAGCCCAGAACAACTGTTCAGAGCCAAGGAAATTGCCGATAGCGCTGGAATAGTAGCAAATGATGCCAAACAACTGTATGAGATACATCAAAAGTATAATTAGCCTTATAATTCTTCCCTTTGCTTTGTTACCGCTAATGGCTTCGGCACAAACCACGTTTCTGGCTGATTCAGATATAGAAGCAATACCGCCTGATTTCATTGGTGTTCGAAAACTAAGCATTCGCAGATCAGGTCCCTACGTTGGCTTGCAACAAGGAAAGTATATGCTTCCTGAGTTTGGGGTTGAAAAGCAGTGGAATAGAGTGAAGTTAAGGAAACCTATTACTCATGCTGGACACATGGGTTTTAATTACAATCTCCAAAGAAATGTGCTCGGTTATGATGCTGGATATTGGTTAAAAATCGGCCGAATGGATTTGACATTTGGAGCTAACCTTGTTTTCAGAACCGATTTTGACAGAAATACCTTAGGTCTTACCCCGGTTGTTGGATTTAAATTTTGGCAGTTGCACCTTCAAACAGGTTATCATTTCTTAACAGCACCTGCTAGAGACATGGAAACCAACACCTTTTTTATTTCCTTACGTTTTGTGTTTATCAACGATCGGGATTGGAATTGGTCCAAAAAACAGAAGAAGAAGGATTAGGAGGAATTCGAAGTCTTGCTTTCAGTTGCGCCAATGAACGAATGTCGAATGCTTCAAATTATTTCAAATTATCTTTTGCTTCAACTAATCTTTCTCACTAAATTAAAGTAAAAAATAGAAATAATGGCGACAATTAAATCATTTGACGAATTGAAGATGTGGCAAACTTCACGTGTACTGAATAAAAATTTATTTAATGTTTTGGCAGATAAAGATGACAGGAAATATGGTTTCTTGATTAATCATCTGTACAAAACAGGTGGAAGTATTACGGACAATATTGCCGAAGGGCATGGCAGGCATGGCAACAAAGAATTTATAAACTTCCTTTCGTATACAACTGGAAGTTGTGATGAAATACGTTCTCAATTGAACCGAGCCATGGATTTTGAATTGATATCTCCAGAAGACTTTGAAGCATTAAACAAAGAATACATTGACGTGCTTTCACAGATTTCATATTTCACGAATTATTTGAAAAAAAGTGATTTTAAAGGGAATAAGTTTAACAGATAGAATTTGAAGCCTCCGGCATTCGTGCATCAAATTCATTATTTTATTTCTTTGGTTTATAGATTCTGTCTATATTTGCATCCCCGTTTGGAGCAAAACGGGTTCAATTAGAGGTAATTATGTCTAACGGAGTAAAAATTTTTTCAGGAAGAGCATCAAAAGTATTAGCTGAACAAGTTGCATCTTCTTATGGAGTATCGCTTGGTGATGTGAAAGTGCTGGATTTCAGTGATGGTGAATTTCAACCTTCGTTTGAAGAAACAGTTCGTGGCCAGGACGTATTTATTGTTCAAAGTACGATGCCTCCAACGGACAATCTTTTTGAATTACTTTTGATGGTCGATGCAGCGCGTAGAGCTTCTGCCCGTAAAATTATTGCTGTAATTCCATACTTTGGATTTGCTCGTCAAGATAGAAAAGACAAACCACGTGTAGCCATAGGCGCAAAATTGGTGGCTAATATGCTGATGACAGCTGGAGTTGATCGTGTTATGACGATGGATTTACATGCCGACCAGATTCAAGGATTTTTTGAAGTACCTGTAGATCACTTATTTGGGTCGACTATCTTTTTGAAAGAAATTCAGGACATGAATTCTGAGAACTTGATTATGGCGGCACCAGATGCTGGAGGAGCGAAACGAGCAAATTCATATGCTAAGAAATTAGATTTAGGATTAGCGCTTTGTCATAAACAAAGAAGAAAACCAAATGAAATTGCTGAGATGACAGTTATCGGAGATGTTTCTGGTAAAGACGTTATTATTATTGATGATATGTGTGATACCGCTGGAACATTGACGGCTGCTGCTGACTTATTTATGTCGCAGGGAGCGTTAAGCGTTAGAGCTTTTTGTACACACGCCGTTTTATCCGGTCCGGCTTACGACCGAATTAATAATTCAAAACTGACGGAACTTATTGTTACCGATACTATTCTTCTCAAAGGGAAAAGTGACAAAATTCGTGTTTTGACATGTGCAGATTTATTTGCGGATGTTATTCGTAGAATGGTAAACAATCAGTCTATCAGTTCACACTTTGTAATATCTTAAATAACATATAATGAAAAAAGTACAATTGAGCGGTTCGCTTAGAGCGAGCGTAGGGAAAAAGGGCACGAAAGCAACTAGAGATGCTGGGTTGGTTCCTTGTGTACTTTATGGTTCAGGTGAGCAAACTCACTTCGCTGTAAAGGCAAACGATATCGAAAAAATCGTTTTCTCACCGAATGTTTACCAAGTAGAATTGGAAATTGAAGGAAAAAAAGCAGTAGGGATCATCCAAGAATTGCAACAACACCCGGTTAAAGACACAATTCAACACGTTGATTTCTTAGAATTAAATGACAAGAAAGAAGTGAAAGTTGGTCTTCCAGTCCGTTTAGAAGGAAATGCAAGAGGAGTTATGAACGGAGGTCGTTTGTTACAAATCTTCCGTCGTTTGAACGTTCAAGGTTTACCTCAAGATTTACCTGAGGAAATCGTTGTCGATATTACTGATTTACGTATTGGAAAATCAATTCGTATCTCTGATATCTCTAAAGGAAAAATCAATTTCTTGCATTCGATGAATTCAGTAATCTGTTCAGTAGCGCGATCTCGTGTATCTATTGAAGAAGAGGAAGAAGCGGAAGCAGCAGCAGAAGCAGCTGAGGAAGCAGCAGCAACTCCAGCAGAAGAAACATCAGCAGAATAAGTTGAATATCTAAAAATTAAAAATCCCGTTTCGGTTTATCGAAACGGGATTTTTATTTGTTTTTAAAGTTTTCTTATTAGAAATTCAATTCTTTCTTACCTCTATGATAAGGCATTTCAAGTTGCAAAATATACGCTCTCATCAAAACCAATGACATCATTAATGATACCGCTGGAATTGACAAGGCACAAAAGAAATCCTGTCTTTTTTCAAATTATACTATTGAACGGATAAGGTTTTAGCACCAACAATATAGCCATTAACGACTATAACTAAAGTATTAATACCTGCATAGAACCTCCAAGACAATTTCCAACCGAATAGTTCTTAAAACCATCTGGTGTATTGCCATCGTTGGGAGGTTTAACCCAATCGGCAAAATTGAGTATTGTAATATAAGTGCTGTCCCAAGTGGTATATTCAAAACTAGGGTTTGAAACGAGGTTGGTTTGAGCGTCACTTTTAAAGCTCACAACAATTGATATTGCAAAAATAGATATGCCGAATAGAATCCTCAAAGTAGACCTTTTAATAATATGTCAAAAAAGTTACGAAAATTCAATGAATAATCGAAATAGCTTTTTTTCAGTGTGGCAACCTATTCCCCTAAAAACAATTTCTTCAATTCCGTCGCTTCACTCGGCTTCATCTTTCCAGCTAAAATTAGGCTCAATTGTTTGCGTCTCAATGCTCCTTCATAACGCATTTTTTCCTCTTCAGTTTCAGGTATTAACTCCGGGACATCTATAGGCCCACCATTTTGATCAACAGCGACAAAAGTATAAATCGCTTCATTACATTTCGTTCTCTTTCCCGTCACAAAATCTTCCATAAAAACATCGATAAACACTTCCATAGACGTATTGAAAGCACGCGAAACTTTTGCTTCCAAAGTCACAATAGCGGAATGTGGAATGGGGTGATTAAAGGACACATTGTTCACCGAAGCAGTTACAACAACTCGTTTGCAATGACGATGCGCTGAAATGCTCGCGCCAACATCCATCCAGGCCAAAAGTTGACCTCCGAATAAGTTGTTGTGGGTATTGGTATCATTCGGCAAAACGATTTTGGTTGTTATAGCCAATGTTTCTTTTGCGGTTCTTGTTCTTGGTGACATGCTTTAATTTTTTGCAAAGATATAGATTTTTTTATGTCTTACACGTTAAATTCGAAGCCCTTCGGGAATTCATCAATGCGCTGTAGCGCTTCAAATGTCGCAGCTGAAGGCTAGACTTACAATGCCAGAAGAGCTTCGAATAAAAAATCACTTCATCAACTCCGGATGTTTCGCCTTAAAACGATTCAAACGGGGCGCACTAACTGCTTGCACATAGACTTGATTGGGGTTCAATCGCTCGTAATTTTGATGGTACTCCTCGGCAATGTAGAATATGTCGAAAGGAACAACTTCTGTCGTGATTTTTGAGAATTCTTTTTTGAGAAGCGCATTTGTAATGTAATTTTCCGCCAACTCTTTTTCTTTGTTGTTTTGATAGAAAATCATAGAGCGATATTGTGGTCCACGATCGGGACCTTGTTGGTTAAATGTACTCGGATCATGCGAATCGAAAAACACAGTCAAAAGGGTAGAAAAAGAAACTAAATTGCTATCGTAATACACTTTCACAGCTTCGGCGTGGCGCGTTTTTCCTGTACAAATCAACTCATACGATGGACTAACTATTTTCCCTCCAGAATAACCGGATTCTACTTCTCCAACACCCTTAACGGATTCAAAAACGGCTTCAACACACCAAAAACAGCCGCTGGCAAAATATGCTATCGAGTTGGGTACAATGGGATCCAATATCTTTTCTGGATTCTTTTTTTCATCTGAATTATCCAGCATTGTTGCCGAACTATTTTGACAAGCCATTAGAAAACTCGCCATTAAAACAATCAATAAATTTTTCATAGTGTATAAACGTTTGTAACTCCTGTTTGGTTTTGGAGAGCGTTTATTATACTAGATTACAATTCGTCATCCGTGGTAATATCGCCCCGTAATCTTCGGAAACGTTTTCGGGCTTCGATGGTATGCATGCTCCCTTTGTAATCAAAAAGAATTGTTTTATAAAAACCTGCTGCTTTTTCACTGTCGAATAAATGATTTTCATAAATATCGCCCAGTTGGAAAACAGCGTCATCAGCTAGTATGTCGTAAGCGTAAAACTTCAACAACTCATCCAAATATTTGACGGCTTCGTTCCATTTTCCTTGCAATTGCATGGCCTCCGATTTCTTAATGAGGATATCATCCCCCAAGGAATGGTAATTGTACTTTTCTTGGATGCTGTCAAAAAAGATAAAAGCCGAATCATATTTGTGTTGCGCTATCATCAAATCGCCTTGTGCAAACCAGTACATTGCTTCGTAATTACTATCCAAACCAAAATTTTCAGTAATGAGCAAAGACAACTGCATGGCGTCGTTTGCAATAAGTTTGGTGGTTGATTGTTTCAATATATCCAACTGTGATTGCGCAAAATTAAATTCACCATCGTAATAAAAAATACGTGCATTCTTGAATTTCGCTTCTTGACCAATTGGTTCAAATTTGAAGTCTTTTTCTATCTGCATGTAATAGATCGATGCTTGCCACACATCGGCGTTGAGAACATTGATGTCCGCCAATTCCATTCGTATTTCAGCGCGATACATATCCGAAATTCGAGGAATTTCAAGCGCTTTTTCCAATCGCGTCAAAGCAGAAAGAGGAGCGTTTCCATAAAATGCTTCAATGTGTCCTAATTCCAAGATTAAAGGAATAACAGAAGCATTGTTTCCGAGACGAGTTAATGCACTTTCATATTCAGCAATTGCAGCTTGTATTTCCGTTTGACCGTAATTTCTATTGGTCGTGACTTCCAGGTATCGGGTATTTAGCAAAGCAAGTTCCGCTCTATAAAATAGGCGGTTCGATTCACCTAAATCACGAACGTATTTGTATGCTTTTCTAGCAACTTCGTAATCTTTATTCTCTTTGCAAATGTTGCCTAATTCAAACACTCGAACACCGTCACCATTTTCTCTGCGGTCTAAGGCTTGCACTTGAATTAATGCGGCATTGAAGTTTTTCTTTTGGATAAGCAACCAAACCAACATATCACTGGAGGTTCCATTTTCTGGCTGACGCTGAACTTTTTCCAATAAAACAGTTTTAAGATAATCGTATTCCTTGTCTTCTTCGGCATTGAAATCGATTTGTCGGGCTAGGATGTTTTGTACATATTTTACATATGATGGATAATTGTCGAGCAGATCCATATAGGATTCCATCATTTTTTGCGTTTCGCCCATAGCACCATACAAATCAGCAAATTGCAGCTGAAGAGGATAGGTGTTTTTCAATATTTTTTCCCCCTTTTGCAAGGCTTGCAATGCAAAATCATTTTTCCCTTTTGTTCGGAATGCATTATAGATATTAACTATTACGCTGGCATTATTTGGCAAATCATTTACTAAATCTTCGTATACTTTCTGCGCTTTGCTTGGATCATTGTTATCCTCATAAAACTGTCCCAATAAAACGGGATATTCGAAATCGTACTTATAATTTTTAATCTGTTTTTTCAGCAGTTTTTCAGCGTCATTGACTTCTTTGGTTTGGATGTAGCAATCGTACAAACGAAGAAAATTAGCTTTCGAAGGATCTCTGGCGTAAACTTTTTCACTATACACCATTGCCTTCTGATATTCCTGGCGACTGTAATATGCTTGTGCCAATTGCTCATCACTTCCCTGACCGAACGATGGCGCGGAAAGTAAAATCAATAAGAAAAGAATGCAGTATTTCACTTCGTGTTAGGGGTCAATTTATTTGCCCGTTTTTTCTTTTTCTCATACGTCTCCAAAAGATCCATAGAGAATGTGTTTAGTTCCACAAACAATAAGTCGTAGGTAGCGTATGCCTTCCCTCTTTCATCAATATAATCAGCTCCCATGCGCGTCAACATATTCATTTTAGACTCCTCATACGATATGTATTCGTCGTATTTTTTGCGGTCGCCATCTGCATTCTCAATATCATAACGCAACAAACGCAAACTTTCTTTCATTTCATTACATCCTTTTAACAGATTCAAACAATCGTTGTGTAAATGACCAAGCGTTTTTCTAGCTTGTTTCATGTCGTTTATTTTATTAGCGAGCACTCGGTCCACAGAATCGGCAAAATAAAACTGTTTGAAACGAAATTCAATGTCATGTGCTCGTTCCGACATTCCGAAACTAGAATCTGAAGGATTAGCAGATATGACTTTTTCAAGACTATCCAACGACGCTGTTATTTGATCTAATTTTTGAATGCGTTCACCTCTATTCACATTGGTACATGCGCCAAGAATAAGCAAGCCGAAAAGGAAGAAAAAGGTTGTTTTCACTTTTTTTATTGTAAATGTAAGAGAAAATGAAGCGAAATCCAGCCTTTTAGCAATAATTAAGAAGACTTAATCAATACGGTCGAAACCCGTGAATCCTCTTAGGACCTCTGGTATTTCAATGCCTTTTTCGGTTTGAAAGTTCTCCATCAATGCAGCAACAATTCTAGGTAAAGCGAGTGCAGAACCATTTAAAGTATGACACAATTGTGTTTTTTTGTCTTCATTCTTGAAGCGCAATTTCAAACGATTGGACTGGAATGTATCGAAACGAGATACAGAACTTACTTCCAACCATTTCTTTTGAGCGGCAGAATATACTTCGAAATCATAGGTCATGGCTGATGCGAAACTCATATCACCACCACACAAACGTAAAATGCGGTATTGTAAACCTAGTTTTTCAAGAATTCCTTTTACGTGATCCACCATTTCGTCAAGCGCTTTGGCAGAATTGTCTGGGTGCTCAATGCGAACGATTTCTACCTTATCGAATTGATGCAAACGGTTCAATCCGCGAACATCTTTTCCATAAGATCCAGCTTCACGTCTAAAACATGGTGTGTATCCTGTCAATTTTATAGAATAATTTTCATCTGGCAGAATGACATCTCTATAAATGTTGGTCAATGGAACTTCGGCAGTTGGGATCAAGTATAAATCGTCGATTTGACAATGGTACATTTGACCTTCTTTATCGGGTAATTGTCCCGTTCCGATTCCAGAAGCTTCGTTTACCACTAATGGAACTTGCGTTTCTTCATAACCTGCGTTTTCAGCTTCGTTCAAAAAAAAGTTAATCAAAGCACGTTGTAATTTGGCTCCTTTTCCTCGGTAAACAGGGAATCCTGCGCCCGAAATTTTTACACCTAATTCGAAATCGATGAGATTGTATTTGCTCGCCAATTCCCAATGTGGAAGTGGTTCAAAGTTGAATGCCGGTTCTTTTCCTGCTTCGAAAACTGTTTCATTGTCCAATTCACTTTTCCCTGCTTTCACAAGTTTGTTCGGAAGATTAGGAATTTGGTACAACAATTCTTGAATTTCGTTTTCAAACGCTTCAACTTCTGTTTTTAAACCCGCTTCACTTTCTTTGAGACTCGTTGTTTTCGCTTTCGCTTGATTTGCCTCATCGACCTTGCCACTTTTAAATAACAAACCGATTTCCTTTGCCAATCCGTTCAAATGTGCAGAAACTGTTTCCATTTCCGTTTTTTTCGAACGCCATTGTTCATCTTTTTCCAAAATGGAATCCAAGAAAGGCGTCACATCAAGGTTTCGTTTTTTCATCCCTTCGACGATGACTTCTTTTTCAGCACGGATACGGGTAATTTCGAGCATTTTTATTTTGAATTTAAGAACTGCGAATTTAGTGAAATGGTTTTAATATTTGATAGGCTCGCCTTCGACTTCACTTGGGCCGCGCAATTTATATTTAAAGAAAGATTAAAATAGTGTTTGTGGATAGATGCCGATTGCTCTCGGCATCGAAGTCCACAAAAAAAGCGTGCAGATAGCTATCGGCACGCTTTATAAATGTATAAGACGATTCTTATGCCTCAGCTGTTTCAAATGGAACAACCGATACAAATGAACGATTATCTTTTTTCTTGCGGAAATGAACCAAACCATCCGTCAAAGCGTAAAGTGTATGGTCTTTACCAATACCTACGTTTGTACCTGGGTGGTGTTGCGTTCCTCTTTGACGAATAATGATGTTTCCAGCGATTGCTGCTTGTCCTCCAAAGATTTTAACGCCTAAACGCTTGCTTTGGGATTCACGACCATTTTTCGAACTACCGACTCCTTTTTTATGTGCCATTGTTTCTTGTTATTTGTTTCAGCTAGGCTGAAAAATTTTCAATTCGTTTTATTAAGCTTTGATGCTTTTTATTGTAATTGAAGTGAAAGCTTGACGGTGTCCGTTTTTCTTTCTGTAACCTTTTCTTCTTTTCTTACGAAAGACGATTACTTTATCTCCTTTTACATGAGCAAGAACCTCTGCGGTAACTTTTGCTCCTTCTATAGCCGGGGCGCCAAGTGTAATTTTTCCATCATTGTCAGCTAAAAGCACTTTGTCGAAATCAAGTTTCGCTCCTACTTCTGCTTTTAAACGATGAACATACAACTTTTGGTCTTTTTGCACTTTAAATTGCTGCCCTGCTATCTCTACGATTGCGTACATATAGCTTGTTATTTGTTTGTTTAAAATCCTAAATCGGACGGCAAAGATATAGAATTGTTTTGAGAGTGCAAATAGTATGTCGACTTTTTTTTCTTTTGTGGGATTGTTGCATTCGAAGCCTGACGGCATTGGTTTATCGATACATCAACCGTCAAGGTTATAAAGGTTATAAAAAGTCCTTAAAACTTTCTTCGGCATACACCTTATCCTGATTCACATTCGCCCAAATGGTTTGCATAAATTCCTTCTTATCTTCCACTGCACCAAATGGCATGTTTAATTGAAGATTGTCCTTGTAGTTAAAATGCAGTGTTTCTTGGTGAACGAATATTTTACGTAACCCCAGAAAGTAGAGGGCTTTCACTTCTCTATCGGCTAAAACAACGGCTTTTTTCGTAATTCCAATTCGCCATGTTTTGCTGAACCAAGAAAACAGGGAAGTGAAAATTATTTCAAGTCCACCTATTCCATATGCCAGCGGAATCGGCCATCCCTGCGGGCAAACACGATACAAGCCGTAAGCCAAAGAAAATAAGGCAAGCGCTTCTAAACAATTGTAAAGTAAAATTCGAACTTTTCGTTCTTTGCTTACTTCCTGGTTCCAGACGAATTTTTGTTTTTGACTTAGAATTTGCATTCCTGTCCATCGTTTTAGAATTCTTCTGATCAGAATGACAAACACCAATGTTGCCGCAATCCAAAAAATAGCTTGTTGGTAAGGGATTTGTCCACCGGTTGTTTTCAGCATATCGATGGGTAAATCTCCACCTATGAAAATGCAAATCAACATAACGGGAAACGTAACCAGTAAAAGGAAGATGTTTGTGATTTTATTCATTCGGAATCAGCTTTAACTTGCGTTTTAGATCTTCGATACGCATAGTGTTCTTTTCAATTTTCACTTCGAATTCTTTTTTCATTGCGTCAGCGCCTTTAGAGCGACCGAAGAATCCAAGGTTGTTCTCGAATTGAATATTTTCTTGCTTAATCAGATCGATTTGACGACGGATATCAGATTTCTCTTTGTCCAAAAGGCGTTCAGCGTTTGGAGAAGCTTTGAAAGTGTCTATTTTTGCTTGGAACATCACTTTTTCTTTCTCCGCGCCTTCCAATTTTAAATCATCGTAATGGGTGTCCAAGGCTTTTTTGAAATCGGCGTAAACCTTATCTTTTTGCTTGATTGGAACATGTCCAATTGCGTTAAACTTTGTCGCGAATTCTTTCAAGTCTGCAATTCCTTGTTTTTTATCATCACTCATTTTGTACGCAACGATTTGGTCAATCAAGGCTTGTTTTACATGCATATTCGCTTCGTTTTCTTTGTCTTTCTCATCAAATTGAGCTTGACGGGTATTGAAGAAAACATCACAAGCAGCGCGGAATTCTTTCCATAATTTTTGCTCCGTTCGGTGTCCGGTATGTCCAATGGTTTTCCATTCCTTTTGCAGCTGAATCAATTTATTCGAAGCTTCTTTCCAATTTGTCGACGAATTAATTTCTTTCGCTTGATCGATTAGGTTTTGTTTGGCTTTAACCAAATGCTTGCTCTCTTCTCGAACGACATCGAAAAATACTTTTTTGGCGTTAAAGAAAACATCACATTCCGCTCTAAAATCTTTCCAAACGGCTTCGTTTTCTTTCTTTGGGCCGAAACCAATTTTTTTCCATTCTTCTTGAATGGCAAGAACTTCCTTCGTTTTAACTTCCCATTCTTTCGAATTGGTGTATTCTTCAGTGCCTTGTATGGTCGTCTTTACTTTTTCTATCAGTTCTTTTTTCTTGTCGATGTTGGCCGATAATTTCTCACGACGAGTATCATAAAACGTATTGATTTTGGCATAAACCGCTTTTACATTACCCCAATAAGCTTCTTTAATCTTTTCCCATTCGTCTTCGGTTACCGGTCCAATCTCTTCCCAATCGTTTTGCAATGATTTCAATTGAGTTTCGGTTTCCTTCATTGAATCTAATGAAATAAGCGCTTGAATTTTTTGGATTACCTCCAGTTTCAATTGCTCATTTCTGTGGTAATCATGTTCCTTCAACTCTTTGTAAATCTTCATGTTGTAGAAGAAGTTCTCCAAAAGTTTAGAGTATTCAGCTTGAATATCGTCTCTTTTTTCGCGAGAAATATCGCCTGTTTCTTTCCACTTTTCGTGAATCTCTTTGTACGCGTTGTAAGCTTTACCGATATTTTCTTCATTCTGAATTACTTCAGAAAGTTGAGAAATCAGTGATTTTTTGGTTTTTAAATTGTTCTCTTGAACTTCTTTTTTTAAGTCCACAGCATCTTTCCGTTTCATTTGAAAGACACGAGCAATTTCATAGAATTCCTCTTTGATTGGGTCGATCTCTTTGTTTTCTTCTAATGGTTCTCCAGCTTCCAACAAAGCAACTTGACGCAAACGTCCCTCTTCAATCAAAAAATCTTCAAATTTCGATTTCAATTCATTTACTTCTCGACTTACTTTTAAAACTTCGGGATTTTCAACCAAAGTTTTCAAGTTTTCTAAAAATTTTACTTTTTCCATTATTCTGATATTAGACAAGAGTTTCGTTCATACTGAAACTCGATAGTGCAACAAACTTTTGTATTCTACGGGTGATATCATCATTGGAAATCGACGTTAGTCTTTCCGTTCCAAATTTCTCACAACAAAAAGAAGCCAAAGCTGAACCAACGATTACCGCTCGTTTCATGCTTTCGAAACTGATGTCGCCAGTGCTTGACAAATATCCCATGAATCCACCAGCAAATGTATCGCCAGCGCCTGTTGGATCAAAAACTTCTTCCAAAGGAAGGGCAGGAGCGCAGAAAACGTTTTCTCCGTGGAACAATAATGCACCGTGCTCTCCTTTTTTAATAATCAAATATTTACAACCCATTTCGCGAATTGTATTTGCCGCTTTCAACAAACTATATTCTCCAGAAAGTTGACGCGCTTCTTCATCGTTCACGATTAACAAGTCAACCATAGAAATGGTTTTCTTCAAATCATCTAACGCAATATCCATCCAGAAATTCATGGTATCCATGGCTACCAATTTCGGGCGAGTCGTTAATCTCTCAATTACGGTAGATTGAACCTGAGGAGATAAATTCCCTAACATTAAAAACTCAGTTCCTTGGTAAGACGCAGGAATGATTGGGTCGAAATTTTCAAGAACATTCAGCTCGGTCACCAAGGTATCACGCGAGTTCATGTCGTTGTGATATTTCCCAGACCAGAAAAATGATTTCTCCCCTTTTTTGATTTGAAGTCCTTCCAGATCAACATTTCTATTTTGCAAGGTATCCAACATTTCTTGCGGGAAATCGTCACCGACTACTGCACAAATCTGTTGATTTTTTTCGTAGAACGAAGCCGCCAAAGCGATATAGGTTCCCGCACCTCCAATTATTCTATCTGTTTTGCCAAAAGGCGTTTCTATCGCATCGAACGCGACACTTCCAACTGTTAATAAACTCATTCTTTAAATTTTGCCCCGCAAAGATAGGTAAAATGGGCAAAGCACCGAATTTTATAGGGAGTTTCACAAAGGAAAGTTCCTGTGTTTAGATTCTTAAGTATATTTGGTCTATTTTTGAAATTAAAAATGAACTCTTCAAATTCACTTCGGGTTTTGGTTTTCACGGCTGGTGTCGCTGCAATATTGACTGTGATGTCTTTATTGATACCCAAAGACGGAGTTTCAATTGGAGATGTAAAATTGAAATTTCTTTCAGCTGAGCAAATTGTATCTGCTAAAAAGCATGAAAAAAAAGACATTTCGTCGATTGTTTCCAAAGTCAACACCGAAGAAACCAAGGAAAACGAACTTATAAAGCATAAGAGCATTGCCAAAGAGGGTGTTGGTGCTCCTCAAGTCTTGAATTATGAGATGAATAGCGCATCTCAATTTTCACTTTCGTCCTCTGGTAAAAACGCCTTATGGGATTTTTTTAAGAAATTAGAACGAGCGGCGGTTGATAAAAAGAAAATACATATTCTCCATTTTGGCGATTCACAAATTGAAGGCGACCGTATGACGGATTTTATTCGTCAAAGAATGCAGGAGAAATTTGGGGGCTACGGTCCAGGTTTGATTGCGGCGAATAATGTTTATAGCACTGCAACGTTTCGTCAAAGCTATTCCTCAAATTTCAATCGATACACTTGTTTCGGTGGTCCAAAGTTGAAAAATAAGCAATACGGAGTAATGAATTCCGCTGCACGATTTTCTCCAGAAAGTGTGAATTTAAATTCAACTGTGCAAAATGCTTGGATAACAATCGGCACTCATAGACGAGCAAATAGTAGGGCACAAAGCTTCAATAAAGTTAAGATGTTTTACAATTCGTGTGATGTGCCTTGTTTGCTGAAGGTGGAGAGCAATGGCAGAGTAATTCATGAAGAATATTTAGTGACCGACGGCAATTCTCATATTGTTGAATTAGTTTTTGGTCGCACTCCTGAATCATTGAAGTTTAATTTTAAAAGTATGAAAAGTCCAAATATTGTTGGCTTTTCGTGTGAAGGCGATTACGGCGTACAAGTAGACAATATCGCTATGCGCGGTTCAAGCGGCACATTTTTTCGTTCAGTCAATATAAATTCATTTAAAAAGATGTTGAATGAGCTGAATACGGAACTAACAATTTTACAATTTGGCGGTAATTCGATGCCTTATTTGAAAGATAGTGCGGCAGTAAGAAAAGCAGCCATACGTTTTAAAAGTCAAATTCAAACTTTAAAAAGTTTGAAACCAGATATGGCGATTCTCATGATTGGGCCTAGTGATATGTCGAAGCTTAAAAATGGAGTATATGAAACGTATCCATTATTGGAATATCATATCTCTCAGTTGAAAAAAGTCGCTTTGGACGCAGGAGCCGGATATTGGAATTTATTTGATGCGATGGGCGGAAAAAATTCTATGCCAGCTTGGGTTGAGAAAGATTTAGGGCGAACTGACCATATTCATTTTAGAAGAAAAGGAGCAACAATTGCGGCTCAATTATTTTATGATGCATTTATGTCTGAATACTTAAAATTTAAAGGAAAATGATTTGGCGAATTAACTTATTTTTGGCGTTTATCCTTACTTCCAGTCAGATGGGATCATTGGCGCAGATAGCGCCGTTTGGCGATTCGCTCGCTGATTTCCATCCACCTAAAATTAGTAGTCTCGATAGCTCATATTTGCAACGATATCCAGTTGTCGATTTCGATTTGAATTATTTTCAATTTTACACGGAAGAAAGTCACAACTGGGAAATTTTGTTCGAAAAAATGAGCAAAATGAAAGAAACTAAGCAAGGGAAGTTGAATTTTTATCATGTTGGAGGGTCACATTTACAAGCAGACATCTACACACATGAGGTAAGAACGAAATTTCAATCACAAAATGAATTACTGGAAGGAGAACGGAACTGGGTTTTCCCGTATGACCTTGCTAAAACGAATAATCCATGGAATTATGAATTTACTTCGCCGAATATCTGGAAAAGGTACCGAAGTGTGGTGAAAGCCCAAGCTAATGAAGCGTATGGTTTGTCAGGGATTAAAATCTCATGTACTGATTCCATTTCATCGATGAGTTTTAGTTACGACAAAACCAAGGTGAAACCCGTAATTCAAAGAATTCGAATTTTTCACAATAAAGGTGCATTTCCGTTTCGATTGAATTGGAAGAATCAAAATGATAATGTTGAACAAATTTTCACGGACACAATAATCGGTTATACAGAAATCAAATTTAAAAGACCGTTTATTACTTTTGAAGTTGAATTTGACCGGACTATTTCGAATGCGTATGAACTTGAAATCTATGGTCTTCAATTGATGAATTACTTTCCGGGAGTTTCTTATTCAAATATTGGAACAAATGGAGCAGCGTTATGGAATTATCTGGCTTGCGCTCGTTTAGAAGAGGAGTTAAAAATGACACCACCGGACTTTTTTGCTTTTTCAGTTGGGACAAATGATGGCAACGTGCCACCAGAATCCT
>ERZ887849.533-NODE-533-length-40356-cov-10.470088_pt1 | contig 40356 bp, 40 predicted proteins | sample MGYA00521267_ERZ887849 | MGnify/ENA primary metagenome ERZ887849 (study PRJEB32303, sample SAMEA104408601) | aquatic metagenome | biome: Brackish water; feature: Pelagic; material: water | place: Baltic Sea | collected 2014-06-06T16:11:00 | depth 2,863 m ... | reverse complement strand
CTATTTATAAATCCGCTATTTGATGAGTGTCAACCGTTATTTGCAGTATTTGTGAGTGAGTGCGAGAGTTGGCTAAATCCCCTGAGACACCCGTAAAAACTGAGATACCTAAGCCATCACCTCGTGGCGGGGATTGCCAGTTATTACCTACCGTGTCTAATTTTTAATTATCGGTCAATTGCATCTGATTTAAAATAAATGACACAATTCGTTATTGTTGTTCTCCTAGGTGACCAACGCTATGTTCGAGATATTAAAGATTCAAACCATCAGAACGTTACTAATCAGTTTCTTTGTTTTCACCAGTCCACTCGTCCTTGCCCAAAGTTCACCCATCAAATTGATGGTGGGTTTCCCAGCCGGTGGCGGAACTGACGCTATTGCACGGATACTCGCTGAGAAGCTCAGTTATTTCCTAGGCGTGCCCGTTACTGTTGAAAACCGAGCTGGCAATGGTGGGCAAATCGCAGCGCAGGCTCTTAAAATTGCACCCCCAGATGGCACGGTGCTCTTTCTTTCGCACGACCATACCATTTCAATCTTGCCCATTATCAATAAAAATTCTGGATATGATCCCAAGAAAGACTTTGTCCCAGTCGCTGGCTTTGCGAGCTTCGCCAATGGTTTCGCCTTGTCAGGTAATTTTTTAAACAAATCATTGGATGAATTTTTACAATCCGTTCGTATACAGCAACAAGGCAAAGCATCTGTCGGCGTTCCCGCCACACAATCAGTCCCAGAGCTTCTCGTCAAATCACTCGCCAAACAATTTGAGCTCGACCTTATAGCCATTCCCTACAAGGGCAGCGCTCCTATGATTGCCGACATGGTAAGCAATCAAATGAATTCAGGCGTAGCATCCGTACCTGATTTCATCAAGTTTCAAAAAGCAGGCATGTTGCACATGGTCGCTGTTATGGGAACCAGTCGGCAAGCCATCCTACCCGACACACCTACCTTTGCCGAGCTGGGTATTAAAGGCTTTGAGGACTTGTCTTATTACGGAATTTTTGCACCCAAAGGCACACCAACAGCCACGATTGACCGCTTCAGCCTCGCCTTAAAGAACGTACTTGAGTTACCTCAAATCCAGCAGAAACTGAGCGCACTAGGTTTAACCATCGAATACATGACGAGTGATACGCTTTCCCAACGGGAAAGCATTTACTCAAAAAATTGGGCACAAATCATTGCAAGGATGGGTGTCACAGCACAGTAATCCGTCATACCCACAAAAGTATCCCAACGACCAGATTCGCAACCTGCATTTCGTCTTTTATGGCGTCACCCTGGAACCGCTTGATTGCCATTTGATTGGCGAATCCTCACCCCTAGCAACTTGATCTCGCTGGAACCTGCATAAATCCAACCGTTAAAAAATAGGAAAAACTCAAAAATAACTCAGGAACATTTATTTCACGACGTCTGCCGTCGCAAATTCGTTGATACGTTTCGGTCAATATGGCTTGTTTTATTGAATGTGTTTGGACTAGCAGCGCGGTGCCTTCAACTAAACCAACCTAAGCTTATTGATTGCGTCATCAAGCGTTTGGTCATTTTTAGCAAAACAGAACCGAACCAATTTGTGATTAGCGTTTGCACTTTTCTGGTCTGCATAAAAGGCCGATACCGGTATAACGGTGACACCATGGTTTTTTGTGAGCCAGACAGCAAACTCCGCCTCTGGCACATCCGATATATTGCTGTAGTCAGCAAGCAGAAAGAATGTTCCTGGGCAAACGTAAGGCACCAAGCGAGTGGTGCGCAGGCCTTGAGCAAGTCTATCGCGTTTGGCTTGATAGAATTCAGGCAGGGCGAGGTAGGTCGAAGGATCTTTTGTGTATTCGGCTAAGGCGTGTTGGAACGGAGATGGGACTGTAAACACCATGAACTGGTGAACTTTTCTTAATTCATGTGTCAGTTCCGAGGGGGCGCAGCAGTACCCCACTTTCCAACCCGTCGTATGGGTCGTTTTACCAAAAGAAGAAATAACAAAACTTCGTGCCGCTAAATTTGGCCGCGACGCCAAGCTCAGATGACCTTGCGCAACAAAGGTAATGTGTTCATAGACCTCATCAGACAACAGAAGTATGTCGGTCCCAGAAACAATGTGTTCGAGTTGGTCTAAGTCTTCAGTCGTTAATACAGCGCCCGTTGGATTGTGGGGAAAGTTGAGCACAATCATCCGCGTCTTGGCTGTGAGGCCCTTTGAAACGCGATCCCAGTTAACTTTGAATGTGGCTTGTGGGTTGTCTGGAGGGTCCATCGCTACGGTGACAGGTATGCCACCGGCTAGGCGAATCGCAGGTACATAACAATCATAATTGGGTTCAATCACAATGACTTCATCGCCTGACTGAATGACGGCAAGGGCAGTTGCCATGATGGCTTCAGTCGCACCACTGGTCACAGTGACTTCTGTATCTTTATCGTAAGCACATTGATAAAGTGTTTTAACTTTTTGGGCGATCACCTCTCGCAAGTTGTCAACGCCAGACATATAGGGATATTGGTTGTGACCTGACGCCATGGCCTCAGAAACCAAGTTCAATAACTTGGGATCTGGGTTGAAATCAGGAAACCCTTGGCCCAGGTTGACCGCACGATACTCAGCAGCCATCTGACTCATGACGGTAAAAATGGTCGTGCCGACATCGGGTAGCTTAGAGTCGAGTCGCATAGGGTCAGCTTATTGGGTCACACGATTAATAAATGGCATTTTGCGTTTATTGCTTCGCAATTCGTAGCACTAACCGCCGGTCTTGTCGAAATGGACCAATGCTCGAATCTTACCAAGCATATTAAAGGTAACCGAATTGTTCACCGAAGGTCACCAAGTCGCACTTATGTCTCGACTTAGCCAGGCCGCACAGGCTTAATTGCGCAAAAGTTTCACCGCTCAGTCAGTGCCTGTCATGGGATATTTCTCCTCATAAAAATTAAACAACCACAACAAAAGCCAAACTTAGTATTGAGTGAGATCTGTCACGTTCAGCACATTTCCCCTGCAGTCTCAGTGAAATTGGGGCATAGTCTTTGGCCACACTTGCTATCGATGCAAAACGCGTGTACCTTGCAGTGACAAGTAATAGGTAATCCTCAATGTTTTCTAAAATATTTACACTGCTAATTGTTCTCATTACCCTCATTGCATTGAATGGCTGTTCTGACAACAAATCTGTGGTTAGGGTTGCAACATCCCCTTTTTATCCCCCCATCGTTTACAAAAAAGACGGTACCCAAGTCGGCATTGATATTGAAATCTTCAAAGCTTTCTGCGCAAAAATAAGCTGCTCTCCACAAATCAAAGAATATGACTTTCCGGTCATGCTCCAAGCTGTTGCTAACGGTGCAGCCGATATTGCTTTCGCTGGTATTTCAATCACCGAGGAGCGCCAAACAACACTGGATTTCTCGCAGCCGTATTTTCATAATGCCATTCACTTGGTCAGTATCGCGCCCGATGCCAAAAAAATTAGCGAGCTCTCAGAACTTAAAAAATTCCGAATTGGATACCCAATTGGTAATGTTTATGATGAGTTTATTGAAAGGAATTTGGCGCCCGAGGGATATTACGCCCTGTTGCAAATCCGGCATTACACCGATTACACGCAAGTCCTGAAAGATATGCAGTCAGGAAATCTAGACTTAACCTTCATGGATGAACTAAGCCTGAGACTTTGGCAAAAAAAGCATGGGAGCGCAGTCAAATCAGTCTTTAAGTTCCCACAACAAGATCCTTGGGGATTCGCGTTTGGTAAAAGATCAACCCTAAAAAATGAATTTGATGCGTTTCTCAAAAAACTTGGACCCGAGGGCGTTCAAAAAATCATTGACCAAGCTGTTGGCAACTAAGACCGAGCTGAACTCAAAACCAACTAAATACACGGTCACGACCGACCATCAAGACAACACTGGCCACGAAACCGAGCACTAGCAAAGCGCTGTAGCAGATGAAGTAGGGTTTTTCAGAGGCGTTGTTATAAAACTTTCGCCCGAGCCATGAGCCCACAAAAGTCAATGGCAACAAACCGATGGCTGCACCGGCATTACCGAAGTGCAAAATACCCAACAAAACAAGCGGTATGATTTTGGTAAAGTTTTGCACCAATAAAAACTTATTTTGTGCCGCGACGAACTGTTGTCGGGCAATTTTGTAACAAAGAAAATAAACGGTCATCAGTGGTGCGCCTGAATTGGCAACTGTTTGACTGATCCCAATCGCACTACCGAGCGCAAACAAGCCCCTTGCCGTGGGCGCGCCTTTGGCTGCAAATAGCTTCGCAACCTGTTCGCGCAGCATAATCAAAACAACGTACAGCAGTGACAACCCCGCTACCACAAGCTCTAGTCGCCGATGCACCAAGGCCATGCCCCATCACTGACCAGCAGCCATAGGACGGCCGCACCAATGGCCGTACCGAGGACAGCGCCGGGTAACAGCGGCTTCGATAACGTCGGGTTTGACTCGTTTCGGTGCTGCCAAACACCCAGTATCGACGAAGGCAGCATTAAAACAGAGGCCACGGCCAAGCCATTGCTGCCACCCAAAGCCAAAACCATCAAAGGCGACACCACAAAACCGCCAGCACCCAGACCGCTGCGGGCGAAGCCCATCAAAAAAGCGGTGCTGGTTGCCAATACCGTTGCCAATGTTGGCAGCGGTTGAGAAGAAAAAGCACTGACGATCAGTTCAAATTTCAACTGCTTGACTCACCAAAAATGGGTGCTCAATGCCGCCGTTGCGATAACCACCAAATTACGATTTGTCGCCTCGGTTTAACGCGCGATAAGTTCGAATCACCTGACTGTCATCGGCTTTGCCATCGCCGCGACCCGAGCTCGCGATGTACATTTGTTGAGCGGCTGCTGCGATCGGTAGCGCAGCCCTCAAGTCTTGGCCGGTTTGCAAAACAATCGACAGGTCTTTGACAAAGATATCAACCGCACTAGTCACTGGCGGCTCGACTTGCAACATCCGAGGCCCCCGGTTTTGAAGCATCCAGCTTGATGCTGCCGATCCCGACATGATCTCGAGCAGTGTCTTGAGTTCAATCCCTGCTTTTTCAGCCATCGCAAAGGCTTCAGCCGCCACCGCGATGTGCACGCCACACAGCAACTGATTAATCGTCTTAACCATCGCCCCTTGGCCAGGCGCTTCGCCCACATGAAAAATTCGCTCACCCATGGCCTGTAAGATCGGCAGATTGGCTTCAAACACCGCCTTCTCACAACCCACCATGACGGTCAGGCCACCCGATTCAGCACCCACCACCCCGCCAGACACGGGCGCATCAATAAACGCGTGACCACCGTCTTGAACGCGCTTGGCCATTGATTGAACCGCGGCTTGTGCACACGTCGCCATGAGCACCACCGTGGCACTGGTGGCCAGCGCATCAAGCGCCTTCGCCTCAAAGAGCACTTGTTCGGCCTGAGCAGCGTTAACCACCATCAAAACCAAGACATCTGCGCCTTCAGCCGCCTTGCGCGCATCGCGCATAAAAGTCCCGCCAGCGGCCTCAAACCTTTCCTTTGGAGCATCGCTGATGTCAACACCACGCACCGTGTGACCCTTGGTCAGTAAATTCACCGCCATGGGTAACCCCATCGCCCCCAAGCCCACAAAGGCTATTGTTTGCATCTCAGCTCCATCGCATCGAGACGCCATTCACACGCCCCGCGCATCGTTGATTGATTATTACCAGAATGATCAATTAGAGGCGTTTATTGTGCCACTGCTAGAAGCCAGATGCACAGAAACACCTAGCCAACGGGAAAAGCTTCTTAGCAAGACTGCGAGCTGCTCAATATGTCAAAACTCGGATCAAAACATCGAAGAAATGACCACAAAAATAGCTTTGATGATTGAAGGTGACCACAACGGGTCACCTTCGTTTGGCATATCTCGACAACCAAAAGGGTTAAGCGCTCTATTTTCGACGACTAACCATCGCTTCCCAAGCGTCTTCCACCCAGTCACACAAAACAGCGCGCGTTTCGCGCGGATCAATAATGTCTTGAACCATAAATCGCTCAGCTGTTCTGAACGGAGAGGCAATACGGTGGTAGTAGTCTTCAATTGCTTGACGAGTGGCGTCCGAGTCATCTGCGTCTGCAATTTCTTGGCGATAAGCAGCCGCGACACCGCCCTCAATTGGGATCGAGCCCCATCGTGCCGAAGGCCAGGCAAACCGATGTAGTAATTGAGGAAAATACTTCGGTGAATGCAGGCCACCCGCCATGCCAAAGGCACGACGCATAATGATGGAAACCCAAGGGACTTTAATTTCCTCGATCGTACTCAAAACACGAACAGCTCCCAATAGCGTCCCCCGCAGCTCAGCTTCTGGTCCAGTCGCGTTGCCCGGCTGATCAACCATATTGATTATGGGTAACCCAAAGGTGTCACAAAGTTTGACATGACGCTCCATTTTCCAAGCTGATGTTAGCGTCATCGCACCACCAGCAATTTTAGGATCGCTGCAAAGAATCCCCACTGGATAGCCATTAAGCCGACCAAGCGCCGTGATGCAAGAACCACCATGGTAGCGACCAATTTCAAATATCGAGTCCACATCAAAGATAGACTTCAAAATCTTCCGTGGATCAAAAATTTTACGACGATCCCTAGGGATTGCATCTTTTAGCCAATCATCAGCCCGATCAACCGGATCAGCATTTGAGAGCGGCTCGGCAAAGGTAGCCGCATGGCGTGGCAGATACGAAAGGAAGCGCCTGACTTGAGCAAACGCATCCTCTTCACTTTCAGCCTCGTTATGCACTAGACCGCTTTGTCGGTGCACCTTGTAGCCACCAAGGTCATTTTTGTGTATGTCGATCCCATAGGCTTGCTTTACAACAGGTGGTCCTGCCGCAAAAACCTGTGCTTGATCACGAACCATGACTGAAAAATGAGACATCAGCACCTTGATTGCACCGAGCCCAGCGCAGGCGCCAAGCGCTACTCCCACAACCGGGACCGTTTTTAACAAATCCACGACTGGCCAGTTGGGATAGCCTGGGATTTTGCTATGTCCGCTTTGCTCCAAAAGTTTGACACTGCCCCCCGCCGTGTCGACCAACCTTATGATGGGTAACCTCAAATCAAGGGCGAGCCGCTCGGCATATATCCACTTATCAGAAATGGTTCCCTCAGAAGACCCCGCTCTAATTGTGTAGTCATCAGCAGAGACAACAACTTTACGGGCTTGAATCTTGCCTGTGCCAATAATGGCGTTAACAGGCGATAGGCCCTCAAAAAAACCCTCCGCTGTGTAGCGTCCTTTACCTGTGATTCGACCCAACTCGCGAAAAGTCCCTGTATCGAGCAGAGCATCTATTCTTTGTCTGGCGTTCAAAATGCCACGTGCTTCTAGTTTGGCCAGCGCCTCTGGGCCACCCATTGCAGCGGCCTGTTGACGCCGTGCCTGTAACTCGCCAAGTTCTAGTGCCCACTCGCCATCCACCGATAGCGGCGGCTTTTCGTTTGATTCCATTGCTTTAGTCAAGTGACATCCCCTCATCCAAAAGTAAATTTCTCACTGCGCCCGCACAATACGACGAGCAATCAGCTCATCGATCTGTGCGTCAGCTAGCCCCATTGAAGACAGAATTTGTCTTGAGTCCTGACCCAAGTCTGGGCCTGTATGCCGAATACTGCCAGGTGTGCGAGATAACTTAGGAACAACACCAGCCTGTGTTGTGTGCCCTAATATCGGGTGCGCTACTTTCACCAACATATCCCGTTGGGCAAAGTGCTCATCCTGATAGATATCAGCAATCGTATATACAGGTGCAGAGGGAATGCCTGCTAACACTAGGCGTTCTGCCAAAACGACAGGCGTCAACGTTGATGTCCATTGGCCAATAATCGTATCAATGGCTTTCATATTTTTAGGCTGACCGCGCGCACGGATGCTAGAAAAGCGTGGGTCAGTAAATAGATCCGGTTGACCCATGACCTTAGTCAAACGCTCAAATATGACGTCGCTGTTAGCTGCAATCAACATCCAACTGCTGTCCGCTGTTGGGTACAAGCTATTTGGCGCCATCGTAGGCAAATTAGGTCCGACACGTTTAGGCACAAACCCCAGTTTCTCAAAGGCAGGCACATAAGGCTCCATTTGAGAAAAAGCCGCTTCGTATAGTGCGACATCCACGACTTGACCGAAGCCTGATCGTGCCCGCTCGTGAAGAGCCGTCATTGCACCAAAGGCGGCATAGACTGACGTTAAGTAGTCAGTGGTGGCCAGCGCCACACGTGCTGGTGGTCGATCTGGATCACCCGTCATGTGGCGAACACCTCCGACCGCCTCGCAAATGGCACCGTAGCCGGGGCGTGCGGAATAAGGACCATCTTGCCCGTAACCACTAATTCGAACCATAACCAACCCAGGGTTTCTTTTGGATAGCGTTTCATAATCAAAACCTAATCTTTCCAAAACACCCGGTCGATTGTTTTCAACAAGAATATCGGCCTGCTCAATTAAAGCCATCGCAATATCGTGACCCTCGGTCGACTTCAGGTCCAAGGCGATAGATTTCTTCCCCCTGAGAATGGTTGCCGCATAGAGTGATACGTCGTCAACATGTTTTCCCATTTGACGTACACCGTCACCCTCAAGAGGTTCTATTTTTGTCACATCAGCGCCAAAATCCGCCAGAAGTCGGGCGCATGCAGGACCGGCAATGGTCGAACATATTTCGATAACTTTGATGTCGTGTAACGGAGCCTTTGAGTCAGCCGGACCTGAATGATTTTGAAGCACCATCGTGTCAAACTCCCGTGGGGAGATCAAGAAGTCTTTGCTTGATCCAAAAGTGTTAGAAGGTTTTCTTCGATGAATCCCGTGTGAAACTCACCTGATCTAAATGCACTATTGATAAAAATTTTCTTTAAAAATTCGAGATTGGTTTGAACCCCTGAAATTTGAATCGCGGCCAAGGCTTGGTTCATTTTTTCGCAAGCCAATTCACGACTCTCTGCATGCACCATCACTTTGGCAATCATTGAGTCGTAATGTGGCGTAATGGCGTCACCACAGCTCACCCCTCGGTCAATTCGAACATCACCAAACCCAAACTCAATGTGCTCGGGAAGCTCAAGGACATCTATGGTCCCTACTGAAGGAAAGAACGACTTATTTGGCCGTTCAGCACAAATCCGTGCCTCCAAGCTGTGTCCTTTGACACTCAAGTCACCCTGCGTAAAGTCAATGGGCTCACCGCTTGCCACGCGTAACTGCCACTCAACCAGATCGATACCTGTGATTAATTCAGTAATGCCATGCTCAACCTGCAAGCGTGTGTTCATTTCAAGAAAATAGAATTTCCCGTCGGGTGTCAGGACGCACTCAATCGTGCCGACACCCACATAACCAATGGCTTTAACCAATCCGACTGCCGCATGCGCCATCTTCTCTCTTGTCGGTTCACTCACTGCGATGGCTGGAGCCTCTTCTATTACTTTTTGATGACGCCTCTGAACTGAGCAATCCCGATCAAAAAAGTGAATAACATTACCGAATTGATCAGACAATATCTGTAATTCAATATGCCGAGGCTCACTGAGGTATTTTTCAATCATCAAGGCATCATCGCCAAACCCTGCGAGTGCCTCACGCCGACATGAGCCCAGAGCGGCAGCAAAATCAGCAGCTTCGCGAACAATTCGTAACCCTCGACCACCACCACCCTTGGTGGCTTTGATCATCACGGGATAACCGATCTCTCGAGCCAAGTCACCCAACATATCATCGGCTAAATTCTTGCCATCAACGCCTGGAATCGTTGGCATCTTGGCTAGTGCAGCAAACGCTTTGGCACGGGCTTTGTCACCCATCAACTCGATGGCCTCAGCGCTCGGTCCAATAAAAACAATGTTGTTATCTTTGCAGGCTTTTGAAAACTGAGCGTTTTCAGCCAAAAAACCATAACCCGGGTGGATAGCATCTGCCCCAGCCGAAAGTGCGGCTCTCACAATCCCGTCAATATTCAGGTACGTAGATCGAGTCGTTTCCGGCTCCACCAAAATTGCTTGATCACAAAACTGAACATGCCTAGCATCACGATCGACTTGTGAAAAAATGGCCACTGTCTGGATTCCCATCCTACGGGCCGTAACAGCGATGCGGCAGGCTATTTCACCCCTATTGGCAATAAGTAATTTGTGCACGCCGGTATCCTTAATGTCAGCGAAATTGACGATTGGTGTCTAACTCATGTGTGCCAAGTGCCATTTCCACATCGCGCACAACAGTGAGTAGTCGCGGACCGATTTCCGTCTGAATTTGATTTGGCTTGAGCCGAAATACAGGGACGCCACAATTAAATGCGTAGTAATGATCATCAATCTGGCTTTGCATTGGCACACCGACCGATCTCGTGTCTTTGACAAGATTGTCTGTCGCCAAACAAAATCCCCACTTGTTCTTCTGCTCTATCGCTTCCTGAATATGCGCTAGATACAGACTGTCTTTACGATCCCAGCCCGGCGTAATCGAATCCAGTAATTGCTGTCGAACCACATCAGGCAAACCCGCCAAATAGGCGCGGCCCATTGCGGTTTTATAAATAGGTATCTGAGTACCTACGCCCGCCATCACTGGGTTGACTGAAGCTGCTGGAGAGCAGCTTTCGACATAAATCATCTGCGTACCAAATTGCATACCAATCGAAACAGCACCACCCACTTCGTTTGCCATTTGTTGCATCAGCGGTCGTGCAATTTGTTTAATTTTCATGTGCGAAAGCAAAGGGTGAGCCGTTGCCAGCACGGCCAATCCGAGGGAATATCGGTGCATTCGATCGGAGTAATGAAGAAACCCAAACTTTGCAAGTGTGAAAGTAATCCGAGAAACCGTCGGTTTGGAAAGACCTGTTAGTTCGGCGATTTCCTTGTTGCTTAAGTCAATGCGCCTTTTGTCAAAACAGTTCAAAACGACCAGCCCCCGAGCCAAAGTCAGCACCAGTGAGGGATCAGTTTCCTCAATGCTGCCAACTTTTCCTGACACAAACGTACCAGCGGCTCGGGTTCTTCCCATGGCTAACACACCCTAAATTTATTTATTTTTAGAAAGACCAAGCGTATCTAGAATGGCCTGGATGCGCGCGGTTTCCTCAGTCATCACAGCATTGACACGATCTGGACCAATAAAATCCGGATTCCAGCCTCTTAACTCAACAAACTGTTTCCATTCAGCCGTGTTGGTGATTTGCGCCAGTGCCTTACCCCAAAAATCGATTTGCGCTTGCGTTAGATTTGCGGGAGCGATAATGCCTTGTACCGAGGTCGTCACAACATCAATGCCCTCCTCCTTCCAAGTTGGAATAAAGGAAAGATCACCGCTTAAACGCTTAGGAGATCCAACCACCAAAATACGAAGTTGGTCATTTTTTAATGCGGTAAGAAAGTTCGGCGTGCTTGCTGAAACAACGTCAACATGTCTGCCGAGCAATTGACCAATCGACTCGGCAGAGGACTTATACGCCACAAAATTAACTTTTTTTACATCAACTCCCGCCATCTGCAGTGGCAAAGCCGCACCCACTTGAATGTGATTACCTAGCGAAGAAGCCAATGCCACGTTTAGCTTATCTGGATTTTCTTTCATAAAATCAACCAGATCTTTCGCTGTCTTGAATGGAGAGTCCTTATGAACGATTAAGCCCACATACTCCTGAAACAGAATGGATATCGGCGTGTACTTATCAAAAGTACGGCCCTTCAGTGATCCCGTGATGTTGTTGTTGATCAATGAGGTGGTCAACGTCATCAAATAATCGCCGTTGCCTGCTTGCTTATCCAACTCGTTTAACGCCACAGCCAAAGCCCCACCCGGTTTATTTTGAACAATCATGGACTCAACAAGTTTTTTCTCAATGGCGATTTTCTGGATTTGCCGCGCCACCATATCCAGTGAACCACCAGGTCCAGCTGGCACAGTAAACTGAACCACAGGGCCTGGTTTCCATGATTGTTGCGCGTAACTCGGCACCGATCCCACCATCGCAAGACCAGCAATCACTGATATCAATGTTTTCATGTTTGTCTCCCACATGAGTAGTTTTAAATGAAGAGATCTGTGTCTCTTTGGATTAGGTCACGAACAAATTTATTATGTGCGCAAGGATTTCAAAGGTCAATAATAGGAATTTAATTCCTATATATGGAAAAATAAATTAAATCTCAATTTCAACAATCGCCTGTCCTTCCGTAACAGCATCACCCTCACTGACAGCAATTGAGATGATTTTCCCAGGCTTCTCTGAAACAAGCGGTATCTCCATTTTCATGGACTCAACCAATAAAATTGGCTCATCAGCATCAACTGTCTGACCAACCGATTTCAAAACCTTCCAGACAGACCCTGTGACGTCAGATAGCAATTCAACCTTTGGCATAGAAGCTCCTCTTTTTCATTAACACATTTATCGCAAAAAATGGACAATACTTGAACTCAAATTGACTTGTAAAGGTTGTTAAACTGCTAGTAGACACGATAAGTCTCTTTGAGGCGAGGTTTTAAAAACCATGAAAGCCCAAAAACCCGCTCAACACACAATGTTGTTCTCAGCCAGATAGATAGCACTGATAAGGTCACCGGCTCACAAACAACCAAGGCCGCTCAGCTCTGTAAGTCGATTCAAATGCACTCATCTGATCAGTGTATTGCAGCGTCAATCCAATCTCATCGAGCCCGAGCAGAAGTCTTTTTTTACGACTTTCTTCGATTTCAAAATCGTGCGTTGTTCCTGAAACATCAGTGAAGTGTTGCGACTCAAGATCGATCTTCATCTGCGCACCTGGCTGCGCATGTAACTGCTCACGCAGCGCCTGACAGGTCTGCTCACTTTCTTTGATCAGCAGCAGGCCGTGGTTGACCGCATTGTTATAAAAAATATCACCGAAGCTTGACCCGATAATGCAACGCACACCATAGTCGACCAAACACCAGACTGCTTGCTCACGGCTAGATCCTCCACCAAAATTACGATTTACCACCATGATTTCCGCTTGAGCGTAGCTGGGTTGATTTAAAATAAAATCAAGTTTTTGACTGCTGTCTTGATTGAAACGTAGGTCATGGAACAAAAATTTTTGGTAGCCGTCTTCACGTGGCTTACGCAAAAATCGAGCTGGTGCAAGCTGATCGGTATCCACATTAGGGACGTCAATTGGGGCTGCAATTCCCACCAGAGTTGTAAAGGGTTTCATGCTGACTCTCCTTTAAGCAAATCACGCACATCCACAATATGCCCTTTCAAGGCAGCGGCGGCGGCCATCGCGGGACTCATCAAATGTGTTCGACTGTTTATGCCTTGTCGCCCGCGAAAATTACGGTTTGTGGTTGATGCGGTTCGAACACCCTCACCAGCCAGATCACCGTTCATACCCACGCACATAGAACAACCTGACTCGCGCCACTCGAAGCCTGCAGCCTTAAAAATCTTGTCTAAACCTTGCGCTTCAGCCTGCTGCTTGACCAGCGAGGAGCCAGGAACGACGATAGCCTGCACAACGGCCTTGCCTTTTTTGGCTATTTCCGCTGCAGCCTGAAGATCCTCTAAGCGACCATTGGTGCAAGAGCCAATAAATACTAAATCAATCTTGGCGTCAGTGATTGGTTGCAACGCTGAAAGCCCCATATAGTCTAAGGTGGCTTGCAACGATTGCTCTCGAGTCAGATCGCCAGCCAATTTGGGATCAGGCACGTGACCAGTAACAGCAATTGCCTCCTCAGGGCTATTGCCCCATGTCACCATCGGTGGCAATGCGCTAGCGTCAATTGTCACCGAATGATCAAATACCGCCCCCTCATCTGTTTTTAGCGTCTTCCAATGGGCAAGGGCCACCTGCCAATCCTGATCCTTTGGCGCGTAAGGCTTACCCTTTAGGTAATCAAAGGTGGTTTGGTCTGGCGCAATTAGCCCCGCTTTGGCGCCGGCTTCGATCGACATATTGCACACGGTTAAGCGCTCTTCCATGGTCATGTTTCGAATGGTCGAGCCATCATATTCAATCACATGACCGGTCGCCCCGTTTGCACCAATTTTGGCAATAATTGCTAAGATCAGGTCTTTAGCACTTACCCCAGGCCCCAATTCTCCCTCAATAGTTACCCGCATGGTTTTAGGCTTACGCTGCCATATGGCTTGAGTCGCGAGCACATGACACACTTCAGAGGCGCCGATGCCGAAGCTCAACGCACCAAGCGCACCATGAGTGGATGTGTGGCTATCCCCACAGACAATCAGAAGGCCCGGTTGCGTTATCCCTTGCTCAGGTCCCACGACATGAATAATGCCTTGGCGCTCGTCGTTTAATCCAAATAATGTGAAGCCATGCGTTTGCGCGTTTTCATCAAGCGCTTTGACAACCCGAATCTGATCGGGATCTTTGATCATTGCAAAATCATGACTTAGGGTCGAGACCCCATGATCAGGGGTTGCAAACAACTGATCGGGGTGACGAACAGGTAGGCTGCGTGCCTTAAGAAACCGGAAGGCATGCCACGAACCGTCGTGGGCTAGATGTCTAGACACATGCAGCAGCGAACGACCGTCACTGTCTTGAGCGATCAAATGGGCGTTCCAAATCTTTTGAAAAAGTGTCGTCGGCTTGCTCATAAGAGCCTCCAAATTCAAGTCTAAAGTGCGGCTTTGCGTGCCACTCGATTCTTACGATGACCTTTGATAATAGGTAAAACAATCGATAGCACAAGTAAGGCCAGAATCACGAGTGCTATGGGGCGCTGCAACAAAAAAGAAATCTGTCCGCCAGATATTTGATAACTTCGTATCAGCTCACCTTCAGCCATCTTGCCAAGCAATAGTCCAATTACCATTGCCGCCACCGGGTATTCGTAACGCCGCATAAGCCAACCAATTAATGAAAAAACAAATACAGTTATTGGACCAACCATATTTCCCGTTAAAGAAAATGACCCGAAAATCGCCAACACAAAAACAGTTGGGATAAGGTAATTAAGCGGCACCCGAACCACCGAACTCGCGACAAAAACAAAACCGAGTCCTACGACAAAAAGAAGGATGACTTGTGCAAAATTACCCAAAATGATGCTGTAAACAATATCCAAGTTTTCCGACATAAATCGCGATCCACCGGTGATGTTGTGCATTTCAAACGCACTAAGCATCACAGCCGTGGCGGCACCACCCGGCAGACCCAACGCTAGCAAAGTAGCCATTGACCCGCCCTCGGAACTGCTGTTTGCCGACTCTGCTGCCACAACCCCCCCCGGCTCACCCTTTCCGAACCTATCCGGGTGATCTGACCGGCGCTTAGCTGCAGAGTAGGAGATCAAGTTAGCAACCGAAGCGCCAACACCAGGAATTGCACCAATCAATACACCAATAAATGAACCCCTAATCAAGGTGCCGGGGTAGCGAAAAGTCGCCCGCACACCCGCTAGAATCTGCCGAAAAGAGATCTTTCGTTTTTCCTCATCAGACACGATGTAGTTGTGACCGATCAATCGGAACAATTCTGAGGCTGCAAACAAACCAATAAGAGCCGGTACTGCTGGCACACCATCCAACAGATAGATAACCCCCATCGTGCCACGCACTTCGCCTGTGCCGCTCATGCCAATGGCGCTAATCAAAACGCCCATCAGTCCCGCAATCAATCCCTTGGAAAAATCATTTGAACCAAGGGCTGCAATCAAGGTAAGTCCCCAGGCCGCGACCAGGAACATTTCAGTCGGGCCTAGCTTCAGTACAGCATCGGCCATCGAATTCACAAAGAGCATCAAAATGATGTAGCCGACGGCGCAACCCACTGTCGAGGAAGTCAACGCAATACCCAACGCCAAGCTGTGCTTACCTTGCTGAGACATGGGATAGCCGTCAAAAGCTGTTCCCACGGCTGACGCTGTACCGGGAATATTCATTAAGATGGCAGGGATCCCGCTACCAAACCCACCGCCAGTAAAAATAGCAGTCAAAAAAAGCACTGCCGGCAAAAAATCCAAGTAGACCGTTAGCGGCAGGAAAACTGCCATCGCCACAGGAATAGATAACCCAGGAATCGCACCGAAAATAAGACCAATGATCAAACCTGGCAGGACGACTAACCATGGCTGCCAAGACCCAAACAAAATGTCAAACGCAGAAGTAAGGGCGGCAAAGTCGATCATACTTAGCGCCTCCTAGAAAAACAGTGTGGGAAACGGAAAGGGCACCATATAGGACAAGCCTAAAGTTAGTGCCCAAGCTAGAAAAGCAGCGTAAATCGCACCAAACAACAAGTGTTTTTCACCCTGCAGCCATAACGCAAGAAACAAAAACAAGAAGGTCGAAAAATCAAATGCGACGTACACAAGCCCTAAAATATAGAGCCCTAATAAAACCATAAAGGCAGGTATCCTTACTGACTCGATCCAACGCTTGGGTGCGATCTCAGCCGCAAGTTCTTCTATTTTTTTGTGATCCAAAGATGGCCCAAGAGCATCCCCTCTCTGCGATTTAGTACGCAACACTTGGCGAATAACCTGTACTGAGCAAAGCACAATGACCAGCGCCGACACTGGCAAAATAACAATCACGTTTTCTAGTCGAAAGGACTCAGAGAGCGTGTCATATAGGAAAACCAGTGTTCCCAAAATGAAGAGCGCCAGTAAACCGATATGCCCCCAATCCGAACTGATCTTTGTTGAAGCCTTATTCATCAACACCCCCATTAAGCAGTCTCGATCCATCACCAATCACGTGGCCAAGTCGCATAAAAAACAATGGACCCAACAAGAGCACAATCGCACCAGTTGGGTCCATGAAGACTGATTACCGGTTTTTCAGTAAGTAGCTGTAATTGTTCAACCCGTTGTAACCCTCATCAATGATCTGACGACTTTTATCTGGGCCGTTCCAAAGATTACCGAGCTTTTTGGCCTTAAGATCAGCTTGAAACTCAGGATCCTTCATCACTTTTTCGTAAGCCTGAACAAATGTCTTATAACGCTCGGGGTGCTCTTTTGGAAAACATGGCTGCGAGAAGACTGAAACCGTGTAACTCGAAAAAATCGGCAACTGAACGTTATAACGACGCTTGAGAACATCGTTAATCAATTCGCCTTCCCACTCAGTCACCGCCTCGGCATTGACAATCCCAATCGACCGGATGCGATCGCGAATTGGCTCTGAGCCGGTGGCAGCCACAAAACTGAAGTCGGTTTGGCCGCCTGCAACAGATGTCCTAACTGGACCACCACCATCATAAAGCACGAACCTGACCTGATCGGTAGGCAGCTTCATCACTTCAAGTACCGCAAGTTGTTGCATAAAAGAGCCCGAACCGTTCATCGTGGCGGAGCTTACGCCACCTTTTTCTTTTTCAATCGCATCGAACAAATCATCAAGTGTCTTAAATGGACTATCTTTAGGTACCGCCACAATGGCGTAATCAACCCACTGCGTGTTAATGACATGAAAGTCTTCCCACTTGACTGGGGCGCGTCCTGAAATAACAGCATTGGCTAAGAACGGTGTCGCCTGCATCACCAAAAAACTAGACCCGTCGCAAGACGGCTTCTTAGCAAAGAAAGTCGCACCAACCGCTCCAGCGCCGCCCGGACGATTCGAAACCGTAATGGGCACTTTAAGCTCCTCGCTCATTGCGCCAGCAAGTGCTCGAGCCAATCGATCAGCACTACCGCCGGTATTAAAAGGCACCGTAAACTCAATCCGATCCCTCTGTGTTGGCCATTTTTCGGCTGCAGCGGGAGCGGCTACCAACGCCGTTAATCCGCAAGCGGCAATTGAAAGCACCCATTTTGTTGAAAAATTTAAACGTTCCATTTGTCTGACCTCCTTGTGTTTTTTATGTCACTACAAACTGAATTACCAACGACTAGCGCTTACAACTAGTACCGCACGCGACTTTCTTCATTGGTGAGGTACTTTTCCTCTAATGCCTTGACATCATCCATACCGAGTAAATTAAAAAAGTCCTGAAAACTCGCCACTTCATTAACCAGCCCTTTCACCGAACCGGTACGTTTAAGTTCTTGTAAAACCTTGTGCATAGCCGGTATGGCTGCCAACATCATGAAGTTTGGATATAGGATCAACTTAAAACCAAGCGCCTTGATTTCCTCAACACTCAAAAAGGGAGTTTTGCCGCTAGCCGCCATGTTGAATAACGAGGGTTTCTTTAGGTGCTTTGGGATTGTTGCTAACTGTGTCATGTCTCGTGGTGCCTCAACAAAGAGCACATCAGCACCTGCCTCTTCGTAGCGTTTTGCGCGTTCGAGCGCCGCTTCAAAGCCTTCCACCGCAATAGCGTCTGTACGAGCGATCACAACGAAGTCTTGGTCGTGGCGCGCGTCACAGGCTGCTCTTATGTGAGAAACCATGACATCAACCGGAATCAAGGTCTTGCCATCAAGGTGACCACATCGCTTGGGCCAACACTGATCCTCGATATGCAAGGCAGCCACACCGGCTCTTTCGTAGGCACGGACCGTGCGCTGCACATTTAGAGGACCGCCATAGCCCGTATCTGCATCAGCAACAACGGGCAAACCGCTGGCCTCGGCAATTCTTTGCGCGTTGTCTGCCATCTCCGTCATGGTCAAAAGTCCGACGTCAGGCCAACCCAAACGCGATGCCGTTGTTCCAGCACCCGTCATATAAATGGCTTCAAATCCTTCTTTAGCAACGATGCGTGCGCCAATACAGTCGACCACGCCTGGTGCTCTTATCGGTTCGCTGCCTGCTAGTAATTGGCGAAGAATGGTTGTTGATTTAGTCATTGTTGACAACACTCCGAAAAGAACTTCATTGATTTTCTTTGACTGCAGACTGGCTTTCACTGGCGTAACAACGCCTTAACTCATCCCATTGATCTGCCCCAAAACGGCGGAAATTTTGATGCGGTGTGGCGTTGTTCAAAAAGGCGGGCACAGTGTGCTCTTTTTTAACGCTGTCCAACACTTGATCGAAAATATTGACTGCTGCCCGCAACAGAATGCCCGGCAAAATAGAAACCTTAAAACCCATGCTCTGCGCGTCTTTTAGATTGATCTCAGGGGTTTTCCCCCCTTGAACCACGTTGAGCAAACAAGGGCCGTTAATCAGGCGTGGGATTGCTTGTACTTCTTCCATTGTCTGTGGTGCCTCAATAAAAATCAGGTCAGCGCCCGCTTCTAAGGCTGCATTGCCACGTCGAATCGCCTCTTCAAATCCCAATGAGGCACGGCTGTCCGTGCGTGCAATGATTAAAAAATCAGGGTCTTGGCGAGCATCAACAGCCGCACGCAATTTGCTGACATATTTTTCGAGCGGTTCAATCTCTTTATTATCCAAATGACCACAACGCTTGGGCATCACTTGGTCTTCGATATGAATACCAGCCACGCCACGGCTTTCAAATTCACGCACCGTTCGGATCATATTCAACTCATTGCCGTAGCCAGTATCGGCATCACAAATAACTGGCACTTGAACCGATCGCGCCAAGATGCCAGCCTTCTCTACCATTTCGCTCATTGTCAAAAGGCCATAATCGGGATATCCCAATGAGGCTGAGGTGCCAGCACCCGTCATGTACACCAGTGGGAATCCAGCTTGCTCGATTAACTTTGCCCCGATGGCGTCATATGCACCCGGTGCGATTAGCATGTCGCTTGCGGCCAACTGATTGCGTAATATCTTTGCTTTACTCATATCCGATCCCCTTTTGCTGGACGCCGTCTATTGGCGGCAGTTTTTTAATTCATCCAAGCATTGTCAGCCTGTCAAAAATCTTGTCGCTAATGCTGGTGCTCCCGATAGTAGGTGGCATCCAGGCCATGGTATTTAGCTTGTCGTTGTTCAAAGGCCAGAAACGCCTCACTCACGTGACTTCCGCGTAACCCGCCTCTGAGCGTGTTGGCAGTCGTTTGCTTGGCCTGTACGGCCCAGGAATCAGGTATGGCTGGACAATTCGGGATACAAAGCCAAAGGCGAATAAGATGACGTTTTAAGTCTGGATCTTCGTGATCCTCAAACTCAGTACGAGAGTGAATGACGTGATAGTTATTCACCAGTTGCAAGTCTCCTGGCTCTAACGCCATCGAGTAACAGTATGCGGGATCGGGAAACAACGACTCCAACAAGTCAATCATTCGCAACTGATCCTCGCTTAAACGGGGAATCTCTTTAAAGTCCCGCTGGGCGGCAACAATATTTTTCAAGTTAAACCTGAAAGCGAAGTAGTCCTGCTTGAAATCAACCACTGGGCAGTGAAAGTAAGGGCCATCATCGCGCGCCATCGCCCCTTGCCAACTGAAACAAATCGGCTGAGAAAGCGTTGAAACAAGCGAAGGATCAAGGCGCTTAACCGCCTGATAAATGGCCTTCGAGCTGGTAATTTTGCTTTGACCACCCTGTTTGGCTGTGCGTCGACACATCAGACCCACCACGTCACCCGAGTCAATATGAAAGTCTAATTTCGCACGGGTGTTGTAACCTCGCCCGCCTTTGACATGATATTGACCACCCGAATCACGCACGTCGGTCAAATAATCACTGTTGATATTTTGCGGTCGCGCCACACCGAGGTGCAGCCCAATGCCCCAATAGGCCAGTCGGGTCTCTTCTTCAGTCCATTGGTGAACAGGAAAGCCCTTAACCAAGGAAAATCCCCACGGCCCTTGCGTGAGAGCTCTTGCACATGACAGCGCTTGCAAACAGTCTGCCGACAAAGGGAAATCAGCTGTCGTCATTTGCAAGAAAGGTTTATTTTGGGCCAGGGCTTGGTTTAAGGCCGCCTTGAACCCTTCGACTTGGACCGGCGTCAATCGCACTTGCCATGAAAGATCTGACCGCACTGTTTCGGCTAACCAGCCTTTCTTAATATCTGCGCCATTCGTCACCAACTTGCCCCCGCACGGCTTTGTTGCCTTGTCTATCAAGTTAATTGCTGACTTAATCCTACCTGATTGACAACAAAAGTGTAAACAGTTTTGTGTAATCATTTGGTTTGAGGCTTGCTAGACCAAGACGTTGCGATCCCTTATTACATTCTTACAACCGAGCAATCACCCGATCTGCGGCTTGTCGCAGGTGCTTTCTCATCAAACTTTCGGCCTGTGCTGCATTGCCTTTGGATACAGCCTGAACCACGGCCTGATGCTCACGGCGCGACGCTTCTCGATAAGCGTCGTCAATCGAAGCACGAATTTGAAACCGCACCAGTGGTAACTGCAACTGTCGCATAAGACCGGTCAGTTGTTTATTTCGCGCATAAGTCAGCACTAACTCATGAAAAATCACATTTTCCTTACTGAATGGCACCGCTGAGACAGAACGCGCTCGATCCATTTTTTCTAAAGCCGCCTCAAACTTAATCCGGCACCTTTCATCAGCCATGGCCTCGGCCGCTTGGCGAGCTGCCAAGCCTTCAATCACTTCTCGAATGCGAAATAAGTCGATCATTTCTTGACGATTAAAAATCCGAACCATAGCACCGCGGTTCGGTACGATATCAACCACACCCTCACTCGCTAAACGTCTTAGTGCCTCACGCAGTGGGCCACGAGTAACCGTGAAGGTCTGCATTAAATCCGCTTCGATTAAACGCTGACCCGGGGCAAATCGGCCCTCTTGGATCGCACCACGCAGCACACCAAGGGCGTGCTCAGTAGCGTTACCCGGTCGCACTGGCGTTGTAATAATTAGGTTTTGCATCTACTTCTCTCAAAAAGAAAACGATCACATTACGTCCGACGTTATCAACAGTAATTGATGTCAAGAAATAGGGCCTGCATCAAATCGATCATCAAACATTCATCCTTACTGCACCAGGGAGTTTCGGCAAAATTCCTTAGGGTAGATGAAATATTTTTGCACAGTCTTTGAAGCCACATCCAATTATTTGTCACGAAATTTTCACGGCTTTGTCACGCCATGGTCATTTGGCAAGCCCACAATGAAATCGTTTTCATTGAGACTTGACCATGAATAAACCAGTCAGCATTTTGCAGATTGCACAAGCAGCGGGCGTTTCGGCTGCTACCGTGTCGCGCGTGTTCAATCAGCCCGACAAGGTCCGCGCTGATACACGCGAAATGATCATCGCACTCGCTAATCAACATGACTACCAACCGAACAGTGCGGCCAGTGCCTTAAGAACACAGCGATCAAAAATCATAGGCGTGATGCTTCCCACCTTTGGTAATCCCGTGTTTGCCGAATGCCTCGAAGGCATTGCAAGCCAAGCCGCTGAGCAAGGTTTCGGCGTCATGCCCGTGACATCGGACTACGACAGCGAGCGAGAAACCAAAGCCATCAACCGTTTACTAGCCAAGGGCGTTGACGGGATGGTACTGGTTTTGCGAGACCCAACAAAAGCCCCCGGCTTAAGTCAATTGCAGAAACAATCGGTACCGTTCGTTTTGGCGTATAACCAGCATCCGAAATACCACTGTGTGGGCGTCGATGGTCACAGCGAGGTGGTCCGTGTGGTCGAACGCTTACGTGCATTGGGCCACCGAAAAATTGCCATGATCAGCGGTCAACTCAGCGCGTCTGATCGCGCTCGACAACGCTACCAAGGCTATTTATCTGGCATGCAATCAGCCAACCTTAAGCCGCTCGCACTAATCGAGGTGGACTTCATTGCCTCAGACATGTTGGCGCTTGCCTCGCTTTTAAAACAAAGCGCCACCAAACGGCCTACCGCGCTCATTTGCTCAAATGATTTGCTGGCGTTCAGGAGCCTACGAACAGCGACCCAATGTGGACTATCAGTCCCTGATTCGCTAAGCGTCGTGGGTTTTGACGGCATCAAGATCGGTCAAGAATTGAGCCCAATGTTAACCACCGTCATTCAACCCAACCACGACATTGGTCAATGGGCAACGACCCTACTCATACAAAGTATCAGCGGGCATGCACGCACACAAAAACCAGTAACCCACAACTTGGAATGTGGGTTCCGGCTAGGCGAGACGATTGGCTCGCCGCCCACCAACCGGTCTCACCTTGCGCGAGACGTCTTTTAACCTAAAGCTAAAGGGAAATCATGAAACTGCTATCTCAATTAACGTGGCATACCACTTTAAAAGCCGGCCTTGCCGCCATGACGCTCGCAGCTGGTGCGGCGAGCGCTCAGACAGCGATTTGCTACAACTGCCCAACTGAGTGGGCTGATTGGGGAACTCAATTAAAAGCTATTAAAGCAAACACCGGTATCAACGTACCGGCAGACAATAAAAACTCTGGCCAAACACTGGCTCAGTTAATTACCGAAAAAGCCAGTCCCGTTGCTGACGTCGCTTACATGGGTGTGAGCTTTGGCATTCAAGCTGACAAAGCGGGTGTTGTCAGTGGCTATAAGCCAGCAAATTGGGATGATATTCCTGAAGGCCTCAAAGATCCCAACGGCAAATGGTTCACCATTCACTCCGGTACTCTGGGATTTTTTGTTAATAAAGATGCGCTTGACGGCAAGCCCGTACCAAAATCTTGGGCCGATCTGCTCAAGCCTGAGTACAAAGGCATGATTGGCTATTTAGACCCGTCATCTGCCTTCGTTGGCTACGTGGGTGCTGTTGCCGTAAACCAAGCGCTTGGTGGCTCATTAGCTGACTTTACGCCCGGCCTTGAATACTTTAAAAAGCTTCAAGCCAACGAACCAATCGTTCCTAAACAAACCTCATACGCTCGTGTGATCTCTGGCGAAATACCAATCTTGCTCGACTACGACTTCAACGCTTACCGCGCCAAGTACAAAGACCAAGCAAATGTTGAGTTTGTCATTCCTGCTGAAGGCACCGTTGTGGTTCCCTATGTCATGAGTTTGGTCAATAACGGTCCCAATGCCGAGAATGGCAAAAAAGTGCTCGACTTTGTCATGTCAGACAAAGGCCAAGCCATCTGGGCCAATGCCTTTCTGAGACCCGTACGTGCATCAGCAATGTCTGCCGAAGCACAGTCAAAGTTTTTACCAGGCACTGAATATGCCCGCGCCAAAACGGTCGATTACGGTCAAATGGCAGCTGTACAGAAAGATTTTGCTGACAACTATCTAAAAACAGTCAGATAACCAAAGCAGGATGCGCGAGCCTCTCAATTCATGAAATCAAGTCACCGCCTTCTGTTGCTTCCGGTTGCCATTTTTTTCATGGCGTTCTGGTTGCTACCCGTTTCAAGGCTTTTGATACTGCCAGCAGAGCAAGACTGGCGATTGTATTTCGTGTTCTTGACCGAGGCTCGCTACGCTTGGAGTTTGATCAATACACTGGGCTTATCCATCGGTGTCACATTGGTAACACTGGTGCTTGGCGCAGCGGTCGGTCTATATCTTGGCCGCCAGCCGTTCCCTGGCCGACAGTTACTGCTATCGATACTCACTTTGCCGCTATCATTTCCTGGTGTCATCATCGGCTTTTTTATGATCCTACTGGCTGGCCGGCAAGGCCTTGTCACTGACATCACGCAAGCGCTCGGCCTGGGTCGATTTTCATTTGCCTACGGTTTGGCTGGTCTGTTTTTGGCCTATTTGTATTTCTCCCTGCCACGAGCGATAGCAGCCTACGCCGCTGCCGCGCAATCCATGGACAAATCGGTCGAAGAGGCGGCACGTTCGCTCGGCGCCCGCCGCTGGCATATTATTCGAGATGTGTGGATGGTTCAGCTAGAATCAACCACATCTGCATGCGCTGCCATTGTCTTTGCGACTGCCATGGGGGCTTTTGGCACCGCCTTCACGCTATCAAGCCAGTTCGAAGTTCTACCCATCACGATCTATTCTGAGTTCACTAATTTTGCGAACTTTACACTGGCAGCCTCTTTGTCCATCACCCTTGGTTTATTTACTTGGTTTGCGCTTTTTTTAACGCGCCGTAAGGAAACTGTTGCTGGGGTTGCCAGTCAATGACTCGACGCACGCAATCTCCCGGTCTGGCCCTCATCACTGCAATCGTTGCTATCTTCATGCTCACACCGATGGTTTTGTCCACCACGGCCGCTCTCGTTAACAACTACAGTCAGGGATTGGCTAGCGGATTAACGCTGCGCTGGCTCGAGCAAGTCATCTCGGTTTATGGGCAAACCGTTGTGTGGTCAATTGCCATTGCGGTGGCTTGTGTCATTGGCAATATATTAATTGGTGTGCCCGCAGCCTACGCGCTGGCCCGAAATCCCTCTCGTTGGGCGAAGACATTTGAAGAAATTCTCACATTGCCAGTGGCCGTTCCAGGTCTTGCCACGGGCCTGGCCTTAATACTGGCTTACGGCACGTTGCGCGATTTCCGGCAAAGTTACAGTTTTATTTTGGTGGGGCACATGATTTTTACCTTACCGTTTCTGGTGAGAACCGTCACAGCAGCCTTTCAAAGGCCAGATTTAGTGGCAATGGATGAAGCCGCCAAAACACTTGGCGCTAACTTTCGGCAAAGATTTTTGGGTATTTTGGTACCAGCCGTTTTACCGGCCATTGCAGCAGGCAGCCTGATGGTTTTCACGTTGTCAATTGGCGAATTTAACTTAACTTGGATGTTGCATACCCCATTGACTCGCACCTTACCCGTCGGTCTAGCAGATAGCTATGCCTCAATGCGCCTTGAGGTTGGCTCTGCTTATACCTTGGTCTTTTTTATCGTGGTGCTTCCCATGCTTTGGTTATTGCAATGGTGCACCCATCTTCTTGAAAAAAAATATGCAAACTAGCGCCGTTTCGGTCAACATCCAGGCCGCCGCAAAAACATATGCTGATGGCACCCGGGGCTTATTGCCGACAAATCTGACCATTGAGCCTGCCGAGATCATGGCTCTTCTAGGCCCATCAGGGTGTGGCAAGACCACACTTTTACGCATCATCGCCGGGCTTGAAACGGTCGATAAAGGTGGTTGCATTCGGTTCGATGACCGTGACGTCACCAGTCTGCCCGTTGAAAAGCGCCAAGTGGGTATGGTGTTCCAACATTACGCTTTATTTCCTCACCTTTCGGTTGCTGCCAATATTGGCTACGGATTAAAAGTCCGCGGGGTGGATCAAACGCGTCAGCGAAAAGTTGTGGGTGACCTATTGGACTTGGTACAACTGCAAGAACATGCGCATAAACGTCCCACTGATCTGTCTGGTGGCCAACGACAAAGGGTCGCTTTGGCGCGTGCGGTTGCAGCCGAACCCAAAGTGCTGCTTTTAGACGAGCCCCTGACGGCGCTTGACGCCAAACTCAAAGAGTCCCTGCGCGACGAACTTGGACAATTGTTGCGACGGCTTTCCATCACAGCGGTGTATGTCACGCATGATCAGAAAGAAGCCATGGCCATCGCCGATCGAATGGCTGTGATGCAAAGTGGTCAGATCGTGCAACTTGGTAAACCAGAAGCGCTCTATCGCCAACCCACACATCCCTTTGTGGCAGCCTTTCTTGGTCGGGTGAATCGAATCACGCGCTCCCCAGAACAAACCGCGCAAGGGGTCCTGTCTTTCGATACATTTAGCATGCCAGTTCCCGTGTCACACGGTTCAATACTTATGGTGCGACCTGAACACCTTTCGATACAACCACCCCACCTTCCGGGCGCTCCCGGCGTTGTTTCGACCCGAGTATTTTTGGGAGATAAGGTTCAACTCACTGTTTCTCTACCCAATCAACCCCCTGTTCTCGTTGATTGCCATGGCGATGTGCCTTGGCAGGTCGGTGACTCAGTCTCTATTGCCATTGACCCAAGCAATCTACTTCCTTTCGGAGAATCTCTGTGAGTACAGTTTTTGTGCAGCTGTCAGATCTTCATATTCGTCAGCCGGGTCAACTGACATACCGTCGAATTGATACGGCTGCCTATTTAAAAAAAGCCATTCAATCCATAAGCAACCGACAAGAACACATTTCAGCTGTTGTGATCACCGGTGACTTGGTTGATTTTGGACGGGTTGAGGAATATGGACACTTGGCGAAGTTGCTCGAACCTTTATCCATGCCTGTCTACCTATTAGCTGGAAACCACGATCACCCCGTTCATTTGAGAGAAGTCTTTTCAAGTCATAGTTATTTAGGCACGCAAGGGCCAATCCAATACTGTGTTGACATTGGGTCGATCAGTCTTGTTGCCCTTGATACTTCAGTCAAAAATGCCAGCCATGGGGAATTGGCGGCTGATCAATTGGCTTGGTTGAGCCATGTGCTCGACCTAAACAAAGACCGATCAGTGGTCATCGCCATGCATCATCCGCCCTTCTTGACAGGCATTCACCACATGGATCAACAAAACTTAAAAGTGGGCAATGATTCATTTAAGCAATTAATTGCGCAACACAAAAACATTCAACATATCATTTGTGGTCACGTGCACCGGCCAATCAGCATTCAATACGCGCACACCGTTGCCAGCATCGCCCCATCACCTGCGCATCAAGTCGCTTTGGACTTAATGCCAGACGGCCCATCTCGTTGGCTACTCGAGCCTGGCGCCTACCGTATGTTGACGGCAATACCAGGCCAATCAATCGTGAACCACATGGCCTACGTCGACTCATTCGATGGGCCCTACCCCTTTTATGAAAACGGGCGGCTGATCGATTGAGTGAAAATGAATGCCCTTAACGCTTTAATTGTTGACGCAAATGCTGCACTTCTTCCACCAAGTCGGCCACCAGTGCGGCCAACTGAGGATCAGCGTCGTAAGTCTGTTCGATTTTGGCGACTTGTTGCACACGAATCACGGTCGCACTCGATAAGTAATATGCGCCGTCGCGGTGTACCGCATGGACCACTTCTTGTTCGATACGCGCCTGCAACCATTCAGTCGTAACACAACACAGGCGAGCCATCTCTTCCACACGAAGGACTTCGCCCTCTAAAAGCTGGGGCTGCAAAGGATCAAAAGTTCGTTCTTGGGTCATGTTGGCGTTTCCCATTTCAACGTTCGCGGGGTTCAAACCCCGGGTAGGCTTGGGCCAGTGCCTGCCAAGCTTGTTGCTGCTGCTCGGTCACTGCACTGGGTACCGCAATCTTCAGTTCTATGTACAAGTCGCCAGCCGTGGTTGCACCACGACCTGCTGGAATGCCTTTACCTTTCAATCGCAAACGACGCCCGGCTGTTGATCCTGCCGGCACATTGACCACCAGAGATCCCGCCAAGGTCTTTATTTCAACTTCGCCACCCAAAGCGGCCTCCCATGGCGCCACATAAACTGACATGGTGATATCGCGACCGTCAACGTGATAGCCGTCAGCCGGCTCGATGTGCACTCTTAAATAAAGATCACCGGATTTACCACCACCAAATCCAGCCCCACCTTGTCCAGAAAGACGAATCAACTGTCCTTGCGCGACACCGGCAGGAATGGAGACTTCAAGGGCTCGATTCTGCGGCAACACCTCGCCATTGGCATTGATCTCATAACCACCAAGCTGCAAAGCCCGCTTGGCGCCATTAAATGCCTCGGCCAGTGTTAAAGAGATGTCAGCGTGTTGGTCTTGTCCGTCCCAGCGCCCGGGACCTTGTCCCGAACGATGAGACTGATGCCGGGACCTTTCTTGCGCAGCACGCCCAAACATTTCTTCAAAAAACTCGCTGCGATCTTGCCCAAAACCTGACTGGGTACCAGCACCATCAAACCCCGGATTCCAACTGGGTGGTGGTCTGATATCGTCTACGCTACGTGCACCCTTGGCCCAGGCCTCGTGCCCAATCTGGTCATAGACTTTGCGCTTTTCTGGATCAGACAACACATCATTGGCTTCATTTAGTGCCGTCATTTTTGAAGCGGCATCGGGCTCTTTGCTGACATCGGGGTGATATTTTCGGGCGAGGCGACGAAAAGCCTTCTTCAAGTCTTCGGCACTCGTGGATTTTTCAACGCCTAGAGTGGCGTAGTAATCAGGCAATTTCATTGCGTGTCCTCGCACATCGACATAGGCCATTCTATCGCCAATTGCCCGTCATTCGCGCGCTTGAATTTAAAACGGCTGGCAACCCAAATCACAAACATCACAAGCGATAAGACAAACGCATGCTGTCAATCAGGCCCGCGACCTTTTCGCGTAAAGCCAGTGGCGCGAGAAGGTCAACATCTGGGCTCTGCTTCAAAATACTTTGAATCAATTCCCAGACCTCACTGTAAGGCACATCAAACTGATAGCTGCCGCAAGGCAAATACTGACCCACCTGCTCCGGATGCCAACGCTCGCTGGCCACCCAACGCGCACGAAACGGCTTGAACTTAAAGCCCACGATGCTTAAGCAGCGCCTATATTTTGTCAAAACGCGTGATTCGATCCCTGGGCTCACCTTTGTTGAACGGTTGCGCACGCGTCGATGTGACTAACCAAAGCTTATTATGATAATTTGCACGTCTTTTGTGATTTTCATTTGAGCCGAATTGTTAGATGCTATCCCGATTAAAATAAAACCTGCCGTATTGATCACCAGCTGACGCCACCAACCCAGATTTTTTTGCAAGGCTTTGCAATTCGGGGGGACCTTCGCTAACCTTGTGATTGATAAGCAAGGCACAAACGCCGCGCACAGCAACAAACAGCACCATCAATTGAGGCAAAAACCATGGCAATTCGTTACCTGAAGAAAGGGCAAGATCAAGACACGATTGACACCATCGATCAAAAAGTCAGTGCGACGGTAAGCCAGATCATTGAAGACGTTCAAAAACACGGTGACAGCGCCGTGCGGGCGTGGTCTGAAAAGTTTGATGGTTGGACACCTGAAAAATTTGAACTTAACCAACACGATATTGATGCAGCAATGCAGCAACTGACCGCCCAGGAATTGAAAGACATTGCGTTTGCACAAACGCAAATCCGTAACTTTGCACAACGCCAACGCCAAACACTACAGGACTTAGAAGTTGAAACCATGCCCGGCGTGGTTCTCGGTCACACCCATATCCCCATGAATGCGGTCGGCTGCTATGTGCCTGGCGGCAAATACCCCATGATCGCCTCAGCCCACATGAGCGTGCTGACAGCGAATGTGGCGGGGGTCGCCAACATCACGGCAACCGCACCACCCTTTCAAGGCAAAGCCCATCCCGCGATTGTGAGCGCCATGCATATGGCAGGCGCTCACCGAATTTTGGTGATTGGTGGCGTACAAGCTGTGGCCGCCATGGCCATCGGTACCGAAAGCATTCCTGCTGTCGACATGCTGGTGGGTCCAGGCAACATGTTTGTCGCTGAAGCCAAACGCCAGCTTTATGGTCGGGTTGGCATTGACCTATTTGCCGGTCCAACCGAAACATTGATCATTGCCGATGAAACGAACGATGCGCAAATGTGCGCCGTTGATTTGTTGGGTCAAGCTGAGCACGGGCCCAATTCACCCGCCATATTACTGACCACCTCGAAACAGTTGGCAGAAGAGACAATCTTAGAAGTTGAGCGCCAACTTAAAATTTTACCCACGGCCGGTATTGCGCGTGAAGCTTGGGAAAAATACGGCCAAGTGATTGTCTGCGACGACATTGATGAAATGGTGCAAACCGCAGACGATTTGGCCTTTGAGCACGTACAAGTGCTAACCAAAGACCCTGACTACTTTCTCAAAAATATGACCAATTACGGCGCCCTGTTTCTGGGTGCACGAACCAACGTATCATTCGGTGATAAGGTCATTGGCACCAACCATACCTTGCCCACCAAGCGTGCAGCGCGTTATACCGGTGGGTTATGGGTTGGAAAATTCCTAAAAACCTGCACATACCAACGTGTCACTACCGACGAAGCATCGGCTTTGATGGGTGAGATTGGTTCACGTCTGTGTCACATGGAGAACTTTGCTGGCCACGGCGAACAGGCCAATCTGCGCTTACGCCGTTATGGCCACCAACCCGACCTGCCTTGGTACGAACCCGCGCCCGTTGGCTCAGCAACACCCAATCAATAGTCAAAGGAAGAGTGCCCGTGAAATTACCCAGTATGCGAATTGATGGCAAACAAGCCCTTGTGACTGGCGCGAGTCGCGGTATAGGACTGGCCTGTGCCAATGCGCTCGCACAAAGTGGTGCCAATGTCTTGCTGGTCGCGCGTGACGCCATCGCCTTGGACGAGGCGGCTAAAGATGTTAGACGACATGCGCCCAATGTAAACATCACCACGCACGCGCTTGATGTCACTGACACCCCTGCCGTGAATGCTTTATTTGAAACTCATGCACCTTTTGATATCTTGGTCAACAATGCGGGAACCAACCGACCAGGACACATCAGAGACACCTCAAACCAAGACATCGACGACCTGATCAGACTCAATCTGGCATCAGTCCTGCACATCTGTCGCGCCTTCGCCCGACAAGCCAGAACCGATGGGCAAGGGGCAAGTATTATCAACATTTCCTCTCAAATGGGTTTGGTCGGCGCCATCAATCGCGTGGCTTATTGTGCGACCAAACACGGTGTTGAAGGCCTGACCAAAGCATTGGCTTGGGACTTGGGTGCCGAGAAAATCCGCGTCAACACCATCTGCCCGACATTTGTTGAGACAGACATGACCAAGCGCATGTTCGAAGACGAAACCTTCAAAGCTTCGGTACTGGCAAAGATTGCATTAGGCGAATTGGTCAGCACTGAAGACTTGATGGGCGCCGTGGTATTTTTAGCCAGCCCGGCAGCACGAATGATCACCGGCAGTGCCATCGTCGTTGACGGCGGCTGGACCGCAGCCTAGCAGCCCGTGTTGGCGAACAATCCTGCACCAAGATATTGGGGGTGACGGCGAAGGCTTGCGTCACCAATGCCTTTAAACAAATCAAGTCAGGCAATAGCGACAAACCAGAACACATTCGTGTCCCAGTTCGGTTAATTCTTCGCAAAACCAACAGTAACGGTTTGTGATGCCGTTATTTTCACGCGACGACTGTGGCTCAGTCTTCAGCGTACTTCTTGTCGAATGCCCAGACCTCTGGGAAGCCAATCATTTGATTAAAGTCAGCAAACTTATACATCGGTGTTGCCTCGGTCACGGTGCCATTTTTCTTCAGGTCGCCATAGGCTTGCGCCAAACCAGCCGCACATGACAAAAAGCCAGCTGCTGGATGAATCACAATGGTGTAACCCATTTTTTTTAGTTCCTCGGCTGGCAACACTGGGGTCTTGCCACCTGTCACCATGTTGGATAACAAGGGTTTATCCAATGACTGACAGACTTTGGTCATTTCTTCGATCGACTCAGGCGACTCAACAAACAACACGTCAGCGCCCGCCTCAGCGTAGGCCTGCGCCCGCGCAATTGCTTCGTCCAAACCCAAACCTGTGCGTGCATCGGTGCGAGCAATGATCAAAAGGTCGGGATCGGTACGTGCGTCACAGGCAACTTTGATCTTACGCACCATCTCAGCGATTGGCACCACGGGGCGATTGGGGGTGTGCCCACACTTTTTAGGAAACTGTTGGTCCTCGATTTGAATGGCCGACACGCCTGCTTTTTCATAGCCTTTAACCGTGTGTGCCACATTCAACAGCCCACCATAGCCCGTGTCAGCATCAGCAATGACCGGCGTATGGGTCATGTCACAAAAACGCGATATTCGCTCAATCATGTCCGTATAGGTGGCAATACCGGCATCGGGTAGACCCAAATGTGAGGCAACAGTCCCGTAACCTGTGACATAAAGCGCATCAAAACCCATTTGGTCAGCCAAATGGGCAGAGATCATGTCGTAAATGCCAGGCGCCACGATCAGTTCCTTGCGTCGAATCTTGTCTGCGAATGCTTTGCGATTCATGTTCAATTCTCCTTTGAAGTTAAATGCGGGCGGTGGGCTGTTGCAACCAAGGAAACCGCTGCGCCTGTGTTTGCTCAAAAGCGGCAATCTTTTCACCAAGACGCAAGGTCATGTCAATCTCCTGCGCACCTTTAAGCAGCATATTTTTAAAAAACTCATCCATGGCAAAGGCATGCACGTAATGATCGGCCGTGGTGAGTGTTTGTTCATCAAGCTTGACCGAAACGCTTGGGTCTTGTGCCAAGCTTTGCAAAACCACTGGCCAAGTATCGGTCAAGCGAATCAGCAACAGACCATTATTGGTTGCGTTACCGTAAAAGATGTCACCAAAGCTTTTGGCGATAATGACCTTAAAGCCATTATCAAGTAAGGCCCAGACCGCATGCTCACGCGATGAGCCACAACCAAAATTCTCACCCGCCATCAACATCTTAGGTCCAGCACTTTCGGCATGAACCCATTGCAGCTCAGTGGCGACACATTGTTCTTGCTGCTGTAAAAAATCATGAAACAACAACCCCTTAAATCCCTCGGTACGCGAGCGATGAAGAAATCGGGCCGGGATGATTTGATCGGTATCGATGTTGTCGATGGGCAATGAGTAACAGGGGCCTTGCAAATGATTAACGGCTTCAAAACGCATCACAAAATCTCCCTGACATCGGTCAAACGCCCTGTCAACGCGCTGGCAGCTGCTGTCAAGGGACTGGCCAAGTGTGTGCGACTGCCCTGTCCCTGACGACCCATGAAGTTGCGGTTTGAGGTCGACACACAGCGCTTGCCTGGGGCCACCAAGTCACCGTTCATGGCCACACACATGGAACACCCTGGGGTAGCCCATTCGAACCCGGCTTGCTTAAAGATCTGATCCAAACCCTCTTCTTGCGCCTGCTTTTGGACGCTGACCGACCCCGGTACAACCAGCGTGGGCACTTTGGCGCGACCCTTTTGAGCCACCATGGCTGCAAATCGCAAGTCTTCTATGCGGCTGTTGGTACAAGAACCAATAAAGACCTGGTCAACAGCGATTTCTTGCATCAGCTTTTGTGGTGTCAATCCCATGTACGCCATCATCGCTTGCATTTGCTCACGTGCGGCAGCATCCTGGGTATCAAGTGCAGGAACACAACCCGTGATAGCCACAGCCGTTTGTGGCGATGTACCCCATGTGATCGTGGGCTCAAGCGCCGAAACGTCTAGCAACTGATCATGGTCAAACAGCGCATCACTGTCAGACGTCAAATCACCCCAAGCTTGTTGCGCGCGAAGAGCCTCTTGACCCGCTGGCATGAAACGTCGGTCTTGAAGATAGACTATCGTCGTGGTGTCAGACCCAATGATGCCAGCCTTCGCACCCGCTTCGATTGACATATTACTGATCGTCATGCGCGCCTCCATTGACAAGGCGGCGATTGCCGAACCGCCATACTCAATAACATGCCCTGTGCCGCCGCGAGCACCAATCTGACCGATCAAATAAAGAATCAGGTCTTTGGCCGTCACCCCTAGCCCCAATTGGCCGTCAAGGCGCAAGCGCATGGCTTTGGGTTTTTTTTGCCAGATGGTTTGTGTGGCCAACACGTGGGCAATCTCAGTAGCACCAACACCGAAGGCCAAACTACCAAACGCACCATGCGTGGCGGTGTGACTGTCACCACAGACGATTAAACTGCCTGGCAACGTGAGCCCAAGCTCCGGACCCACCACATGCACAATACCTTGGCTTGGCGAACCTTGACCGTAACTGCTAAAGCCATGCTTTTGAGCGTTTGAAGCCAAGACCCCGCTCAAGGAAATAACTTTGTCTGATCGATCAATCCCTGATCGGGTAGCAATGTAATGATCTTCCATACCAAAGGTCAGATCAGGTCGACGAATAGGCAGGGCGGCTTGATCCAAAAAATCAAAGCCTTGCGAACAGGCATCATGCACATAATGCCGATCAACATACAACAAGTCGCTGCCATCACTTCGGCTATCAACCACATGCGCAGACCAAAGCTTATCGAGTAGGGTTTGCGTGCTCATGTCAGTCGCATATCATGGCGTGAAAGGCGGCCGCTTTGAGGGTGTAATCCTGTTTTTTTTTGTCATATTCTTGACCCTTGATACCGCCACGAACAGCACCAGCCCGGTGATCATGGAAAGCCTTTTGCATCAAGGGTGACAGTGGCTGACTGTTTGGCGTGGCAATCCAAGCACGCAACAAACTGCGTTTTTTTTCGGGCTCATCATAATCTTCGTAAGCCGTGCGTGAATGCAAAATCACATGGTTATTCAGAATTTGAAAATCACCCGGCACCAACCGCATGTCAAAGGTAAATTCGTCCGATTGGGCGGCCTGATCAATCCAATCCATGGCGGCGTCTTGAATCGGACTGGGCGCTTTTGCACCCTCGTGGCGGTGCGCATAGCGGATGTGGTTGCGCGTATAGCGACAGCTAAACCAGCCTTGCTCAAAGGCCACCACTGGTGTTGCGTAAAACGGCAACTCGTCTGCCGCGTGTTCATCTTGACGCGAGTAGTAAAGCGGCGTCTGAAGCGCTTGGGCCAATTCTGGCATTTGCTGCTTTAAGGTTTCAAACAAGGCCCTTGAGGAACAAGCCTTGCTGATGCCACCAGACTTTGCGTCTTGAATGCATAACAGCCCCACATAGTCAGCAAAGTCCACATGAAAGTCCAATTCAGCATTGGTATTGTAGCCTCGGCCACCCGCGGCCCGATAAACGCCACCGGCGTTTTTGACATGATTGATCAAAGCGCTATTTTTGCCTTGCGGCCTGAGCACACCCAAATGGTTGGTAAACCCCCAATAAAGCTTTTTGATGGATGCCTCATCAAGGCCTTCGATGGGAAATTGCTTCAGCACAATCAATCCAAAACCTTTGTACAACTGCTCGTGGATATCCTGGATCAGTTGCTTAACACCTTCAAACGGGAAATCCTCGCCGCTGGCCTCTTCAAGTGGCTTCTCATTGGCTAAAAAAGCCGATAACCCTTGACGCAATCCCGCTTTCTCTGCCTCAGTCACGGTCCTGATCCACTGCGTATTTTTTCTGATGTCTTCAGCAAGCCAAGGCTTGGGCTGCGCCACATCATCAAAAACCTGACTCATGTCCATTACCTCTATCCCCAAATCGTTGGCCCCTGCCGATATTGCGTCGGTTGCTGGGACCTTTATTACAAAAACACTTAAAAACTCAACTGATCGTCCCACACCAATTGAGGCATTGGCAGGCCTTTAAAAAGCGTATCCGACAACCCGGGCTCTGGCTTTAGGCCTAATTTATTGATCAAAACCATATTGAGCTGCCTTAAATGTTGGCCCGAGTGCCAGGCCGTGCGCTCCATAAACTCATGCACAGTTGGCGTTCCATAATAGACTTTCGCAACCATGTCGAAATCCTGTTTGGGCAATCCGGTTTGGGTCCATCGTGTCAATCGTTCAGAGACTTGCGAGACATATTGGCTGAGCTTTTCTGGATTATCGTGCTCAGGCGGTGTGGGGTGTTCATAGTCATCAAACACCAACGGGTGCTTGTCTTGCAACACCTTCAGAAACAAATCAATGATCTCCGCACAGTGACACGCCAAATTACCATAGCTGCGTGGTCGACCAGGCAGCTGCTCATCAAAGCGATCGGCTGGTAATTGCGAAACATAGGCCTTAAGGACGGGCAGGTAGCCAGCCATTCGTTCGGCGAGTTCGGCTGGCGGTAGTTTGCCTGAGCTTTGATCAGCAATACCCGCCAAAACATTGACTTGCGAAATCATCTGCCCATCGCACCACTGATCACCTTTGGCCAACACCGGTACTTGCCGAACCCCAAGCTTGGCTAGCGCCTCGAAACCTGCCGAATCATCACGTACGTTCACCGATTCAAACGCTACCCCGTGTCGGGTCAAATGCTCTTTAAGGTTAAGGCAACTGGAACAACCAGGCTGCCAATATACGGTCAGCATGTCCTTACCCATCGACTGTCTCCTTATTCTTCAAATGACCTCGAACCAAACGAATCATGAGGGGTAAGAGGCTGAGCGCAAGAATACCCAGCAAAAGCAAACTCATCGGACGATTCAAGAAAATTGAAAGCGATAGCTCACCAGCGCCCTGAAAGGTACGCATCAGTTGTCCATCCAGAATGGGGCCCAATATCAACCCAAGAATGACAGCTATGAGCGGGTAGTCGAACTTACGCAAGACAATGCCAAACGCAGCAAAGACCAACATGATGTAAACATCAAACATCAATAACTTAACCGCGTATGTGCCGACAATTGAGAACAAAGCGATCAGCGGTATCAAAACAACCGTTGGCACCTGAATGATCTTGGCGGCATAAAACGACACCAAAAGTCCAAAGAACAAGAGCATGAATGAGGCAAACACTTGCGCACTCATGACGCCATAAAGCAGCGCAGGATTGTCTAAAAACAATCGCGGACCTGGAATCAAACCTTGCAGCATGAAGCCGCCAATCAGCACCGCGGTTGCCAAACCACCCGGGATGCCCAAAGAAAGCATTAAAGCCAACGCGCCACCTTCTGAGGCATTGTTGGCGGCCTCGGCGTTAATCACGCCTTCAGGCTCACCGTTGCCAAAATTAGCACCGTTTTTAGAATAGCGACGTCCTTCGTTATAGCTCACCACACTGGCAACAGTACCGCCGGCACCAGGCAAACCGCCAATCAAAACACCGATCGTGCTGGCACGCAGTAGCGTGAAAGGATGTCGAAAGGTTTGTTTAAATCCACGCAGTAACTGCGTTAAGTCCTGCCTGCCTTGGCTCGCATTCGAGGCCGCACTACCCGCGACATAGGTTCGCTGCAACATCAAAAACAGCTCAGAAAAGCCGATCAAGCCAATCAAGGCCGGAATCAGTGGAACGCCGTCAAGTAGCTCGTAAAACCCTAAAGTCCCCCGTGTTGAACCAGCCGCAGTCATGCCAATGGTTCCCAATAAAACACCAAAAGCACCGGCAATGGCGGCTTTTAGAAAACTTTTATGCAAGCTCGCAATCACGGTCAACCCAATCACACCCACCAAAAACAATTCGGGCGGCCCAAAACTCAGGGCAAACTTCACCAGCAGCGGCATGATCAAAATCAAAAAGATCGCACCAATTAAGTTTCCAACAGCCGAGGATGCCACCGCGAAGCCGAGCGCTTCGTTACCACGGCCTTGGCGCGTCATGGGATAACCATCTAATCCCGTGACGATCGCCTGTGGCGAACCTGGTATGTTGATCAATATGGCTGAAATGGAACTGCCAAAGTTACCGCCCGCGTATATGCAGGTCAGAAAGACGATGGCGGCCAGTGGCTCCATGCTGAATGTCACCGGCAACATCACGCTGATAGCCAATGGTGTGCTGAATCCCGGTATCGCCCCTGTGATAATCCCGAACAACAGGCCGAGCACCATCATCAAGATGACTTGCCAGTCACCCAAAAGCGTGATGCCAGCCCATAAAGAAGAAAACTCAACCATAGATCACGACCCTAGAGGAAGGACACAGCACCGCTAGATCAAAAAGCCTTGCGGCAAGGGAAACTTCAACAAGATCGACATCGTGACGTAAAGAAAGCCAACCACTGCAATCGGTAGAACCACTGTCAACCAGAAAGAGCGGCCACCCAAAAGATAAATAAGGATCGACAGATATAAAAGCGAAGACGATATGAAGCCCAGGCGGTCAAGTAGCAACACATACGCCAAGGTGCAAACACCGAAGGCTATGCCATTTTTAATGAAATGAGGATCAACTGGCCCAGCAGAACTGTCAGAAAGTGCAGCTGCAACGACGTCTTTGGTGGGTGAGCTTTGAACCGATACACTTGTCGCCGAAGAACGCAAGGCATCTCTTACCATTATAAATATCAGGGCAATCGTTGAAATGGCGATAACCATAAAAACAGGCTGAATCAATAACAAATTGATCGTGCGAGACGGCAGTGCCGAAACTTCAAAGTAGTAGTCAGCGCTAAAGCCAAAAATCAATAGCAATACGACGATTTCGGAAGTCACTTTTTTAATGGCTGGCATCAAACCCATTACCGCTTCCCCTAGCAACCAAACCAAATAACCGGCTGCCAACGATGCGATGACAACCGGTATACCCTAAAACAAAGCGCTGGCTTACTTGCCTTGCAGTGCGTCCTTAAACTCGACGACCACGTCATGCAGCTCGCGCACCATCTTGGTCGACTCTTCAGGACCACGATAACCCGAAATAATGGTCGAGCCTTGCTTCTTCATATAAGCTTGATACTCGGGGCTATTAAAGTTTTTGGCATAGCTGGCAACGATCGCCGCGAAAGCCTCAGGATTTTTATCTGCAAATTCTCTTGAGACAGCAATAAAGCGGTTATCACCAATGGGTGGGATCTTGATATTAGGATAAGCCTTGGTGATAGGCACCGCGTTAGGCCAGCCCGGGAATGGCTCTCGAGAAGAAACAGCCAAAACACGAACCTTATCGCCTAACACCATGTCGCCATAGGCCGAGGCCACCATGGCATCACTGTGACCGCCAAGCAAGTCGGTGCGCTGAGTGCCACCACCGTTGAAAGTGACCACATTGACATTTAGCTTTAACGCTTTGATGAAAGCCAACCCAAAGAGATAAGTACCTGACCCAGGTACCATGGAAATTTTCAACTTACCCGGATTAGCGCGAGCGTCATTGACCAAATCTTCAATGGTTTTATATTTGGAGCCGGCAGGCACCGTGATTGATGAGTAATCACGCTGCTCGATGTTCACAAACACAAAATCATCAAGCTTGAAGTCAGCGCCCTGAGACACGATATTCATACTCAAGGTGGGTTGAATACCCGCGAACAAGACCGAACCGTCTTTGGGTGCACCAACAAACGTGCGTGCGCCAAGCAGACCACCCGCACCACCACGGTTCTCGACAACCATAGAGGCGCCACCAAGAGATTTTTCCCAAGACGCGGCCAAACCGCGCGAGAAGCGATCAACCGATCCGCCCGCACCAAAAGGTACGATTAATTTGACATTGCCCTTGGGCCATGCCGCTGATTGTTGTGCCATGGCACTTGCCCATGGCAGTGCTGCCAACATTGGAGCGGCGATCAAAGCCTTCGTAAACGAACGTTTCTTGTTATCCATGCTGTCTCCCTTCATTTGTTGAAAAGGTTGAATATCAAATGACATTCAAAATGGTCTGGCTTTTGCATTCGCATATGCCCGGTTCAAAGCCGACATTCGTTCGCCAACGAAACACAAGGTATGTATGGGGCGGTTTCGACTGGTTTGTTTAATTGAGCGCGGTCTTTGGACAAAACCAAAAGCGATATTCTCATCAATTGCAAGCCCTTGCAAGATGATTGTTGACAAACTGATTTTAAGCAAAGGTATACCCTAACAATGTCCGTCTTAGTCACCGGCCAACACGGCCTTAATGACCCCGAGTCATCATAGACCCACGCAAATGAAACCATTGATATAAACATTACCAAAACACGCAAAAGCCAACAGAAGGGGCGAGTGACATCTTGCGCCTGGCACTTGGACAACCACACTGGAAGCGATAAGGCCCAGACGGGGTCAATGACGGGTCAGCCAAAAAAGTAGCTGACAAGACGCCCTAGGCCGCCACCTCGCGCATGGCCGTGATGAGATCGGTTTTA
>ERZ887849.532-NODE-532-length-40436-cov-11.378148_pt1 | contig 40436 bp, 38 predicted proteins | sample MGYA00521267_ERZ887849 | MGnify/ENA primary metagenome ERZ887849 (study PRJEB32303, sample SAMEA104408601) | aquatic metagenome | biome: Brackish water; feature: Pelagic; material: water | place: Baltic Sea | collected 2014-06-06T16:11:00 | depth 2,863 m ... | reverse complement strand
CGTGCAAAAACCAATGAATGAACGCGCAACGGTGCGTTGTTTACTGGCCGGTGGTGTGGTCGCAATACCAACAGAGGGGGTTTGGGGACTCAGTGCCTCGATTGCTCATTTGCATGCAGTGCAGCGAATTCTCAACGTGAAGCGACGCGCGGCCAATAAAGGATTGATCGTTCTTGTTTCGGAGTGGTCCATGGTTGATCACTGGATTGATCCTACATGGTCCAGAGCCTGGCCGATTGAATCGGGTCGTCCGGCAACTTGGGTGGTGCCTGTTTCAGGGAGTTGTCCGGCAATTTTAACCGGTGGCCGGCAGACCTTGGCGGTTCGCAGGGTGACCATGCGCTCATTATCCCGTGTGGTCGAGCAGACTGGGCCCTTGGTCTCAACGTCCGCCAACCGCTCGGGGCGCCCATCGTCGGTGTCTCGCTATCAAGTCGTTTTAGATTTTGCGCGCACGGTGGATTACATTGCCACGGGTCGTACTGGGGGCTATCAGGGACCCAGTATGATTAAAGATCTTGTGACAGGGCAGGTTTTGCGCGGAGGGCATGCATGATGCATCAGATCGATACAACCGCGGTGACCAGTTATTTGCGTGAGCTACAAGACCGTATCTGCGACGCCTTAACCGCTCTTGATGGGACTGCCTGCTTTACTGAGGAGTCTTGGTCTCGCGACGAAGGTGGTGGTGGGCGCTCACGTGTCATGGCGGGTGGTCGGATTTTCGAAAAGGCCGGTGTGGGGCTATCGGAGGTGCAAGGGACGCAGTTGCCACCATCAGCAACCGCTCAGCGTCCAGAGCTCGTCGGGATGGCTTGGAAAGCCATGGGCGTAAGCTTAGTTATTCACCCCGAAAATCCCTGGGTACCGACGTCTCACGCGAATGTTCGATTTTTTGTCGCCGAAAGCCCAGATCGTGAACCCGTTTGGTGGTTCGGTGGCGGCTTCGATTTGACACCATTTTATCCGATTGATGAGGACTGCACGCATTTTCATCGTGTCGCCAAATCGGCATTGGATCCGTTTGGCAGCGACTATTACCCAGAGTTTAAAGCAGCGTGCGATCGCTATTTCTATCTGCCACATCGGAACGAAACGCGAGGAATCGGTGGGCTTTTTTTTGATGACTTCAACGCGCTTGGATTTTCCCAGAGCTTTGCCTTGATGCGTGCGGTCGGGGATGCCTTTTTGCCGGCCTATATTCCGATTGTGGAAGCTCGCCATACGTGCGCGTATACGGAGCAGCAACGCCAGTTTCAGCTGTATCGTCGGGGTCGATATGTCGAATTTAACTTAGTGTACGATCGTGGCACGTTATTTGGCCTGCAAAGCGGTGGGCGGACAGAATCGATTTTGATGTCCATGCCCCCCCTCGTTCGCTGGGAATACGGTTACCAGCCTGAGCCAGAATCCGATGAGGCGCGCCTCGGTGCCTATTTGGTGCCAAGGGAATGGCTATGACGCATCGATTGATGTTAATTGGTAATCCGGTTGCACACTCGAAGAGTCCTGAGATTCATCGAATTTTTGGTCTCCAGGCGCAATACCCAGTGCAATACGACACATGCGCTGTTGACGATGTCGACGTGGAGTCGGTTATCCAGACATTTTTTGCATCTGGGGGTCGCGGAATGAATGTGACCGTTCCGCATAAGGAGCGTGTATTCACGCTCGTCGATCGAATCACCCCTGAGGCTATGGATGCCTGTGCGGTGAACACAGTCTGGCTGGATTCTGGCGAGTTGGTCGGACATAACACAGACGGTCTTGGGCTACTTGATGATCTGGATCGATTGAATTTGCCTGTGACCGACCAACACATCCTGATCTTGGGTGCCGGAGGTGCTATTGCGGGGTGTCTTGGTCCACTAATGGCTCGTCACCCTAAACAAATCACGCTGGTGAATCGAACACTTGCGAGAGCAGAGATCATTGTGGAGCGTTTTCCAGGCGTGAGAGTGTTGCCTCTGGACGCGCTGGCGTCGTTTGATGAACCCGTGGATGGCATGATATCCGGATTGTCCTCTGGTCTGAGTGGCGTATGGGAGATACCGCTTCCGGTGCAGAGTGTGTCATCCGACACCTGGTGTTATGACCTTGTCTATGGCACCAGGCCGACGCCTTTTGTGGCGGCCTGCCGCGCATATACACCCCATTGTTATGATGGGTTTGGCATGTTGGTCGGCCAAGCAGCCCGGTCATTTTCTGCGTGGTTTCAGTGTCCTGTGGACCCGTGGCAAGCCTATTGGCAATTGCGCCCCGATGGGCAGCCTGTGTGATTTGATACACTACCGTTTTGAGGACAGCTCGTGACACTTCAGCTCCCTATTAAACGCATCGGTATCGTGGGTGGCGGACAGCTGGCGCGGATGCTGGCCTCACCATGCGCGACGCTGCAAGTCCCTTTGACGGTTTTGGATCCAATGGCTGGGAGCCCGGCGGGTCTTGTCGCCACCTCCGAGCAGATTGGATCACTCCATGATCCAAGGGCCCTCCAAGCCCTCGTGGAGGCGGTCGATGTCGTGAGTTTTGATCTCGAAAATGTTGGTGCAGATACACTCTCTGCACTCGCTGACGCAGGCGCATCGATCCTTCCACATCCAGATGTGCTGCGTTTGATACAGAATAAATGGGATCAAAAACAACATTATCTGAAACATGGAATTCCAACCTCTGCATGTCGTCGCGTTGATGGCTCTTGGGCTTCAGTTGAGGCATTTGGTGTGCCTTGTGTGCAGAAGGCCGAAGTCGGTGGGTATGACGGCAGAGGTGTGGCAATTATTGAAAATGAGGCAGATTGGCAACACCGGTTGCCGGGGGATACATTCGTCGAGGCCTATGTTGCCAATGCCATTGAGCTTGGTGTGATGGTCTGTTGCCGCGCATCTGGAGAGCTTGTGACCTATGATCCGGTCGAGATGGTTGTTGATCCTGAATTGCATTTACTGAAGTATTTATTGGCCCCCGCGCGCATTGCGCCTGATGTTGCACAACAGGCGCGCGCGTTAGCCGCTCAAACAGTTGCTTCATTCAACTCGCCCGGCTTGTATGGGGTCGAGTTATTTTTAACTGTCGACGGGACCTTATGGGTCAATGAAGTTGCTCCTCGCGCGCACAATTCAGGCCATCACACAATAGAGGCATGTGTGACGAGCCAATTTGAGAATCAGTTACGCGCGTTATTGGATCTTCCTCTAGGATCAACCACCTTGCGTCGTTCTGCGGTCATGCTTAATTTGGTCGGCGCGCCGGGATACGTGGGTTCGCCAGTGATTGATGGGCTTGTCCCGTTGTTAAGCGAGCCCGATGTCCATGTACATTTATATGGCAAGCAAGAATGCCGCCCAGGCCGAAAAATGGGTCATATTACAGTGCTGGGAGATTCCACTGAGGAATTGGTAGCCATCGCTGAGGACATTGCAGCCACCGTGGTGATTCGAGGAGAGAACCGTCAATGACAGTGCGAGTAGGGGTAATCATGGGGTCAGATTCTGATTGGCCCATTATGGAAGGTGCAGTCAAAGCGCTTCAGCAGCTCGGAGTCCCCGTGGAAGCAACTGTGGTCTCTGCGCATCGAACGCCTGAGCGATTAATGCAGTATGCCCGTGAGGCGTCTGATCGAGGATTGGATGTGATTATTGCCGGAGCGGGTGGCGCAGCGCATCTGCCAGGAATGATTGCATCGATGACCGCGCTACCTGTAATCGGAGTCCCTGTTATTGCCACCAGCCTCAATGGGCAAGATGCACTGCTCTCAATCGTGCAGATGCCGCAAGGAGTGCCTGTTGCAACTGTGGCGATCAATGGCGCATTCAATGCGGGCCTATTGGCCGCACAGATGTTGTCAATTAGTGATCCAGCGCTTCGACAGCGGCTGATCGCCTATAAGGCTGATTTAGCCGCATCTGTCTTAAAAAAGGCGGCACGTGTTGAGGCTCAAATTGATCCGTCCCTTTGATGCGCATTTGCAAGACGCACGTAGTGCGCAGCGGAGTATTGTAATTGGGCGATTTCAGCGTCACTGAGCGCGCGCGACTGTTTGACTGGGCTTCCAACGTATAAATGCCCTGCTTGTAGGCGTTTACCCGGTGGAACCAATGCGCCCGCCGCGATAATGACATTGCTTTCGACATATGCGCCATCGAGGATGATGGCACCCATACCGACAAGCACGCGATCCTCGAGTGTGCAGCCATGTAGGCAAGCATGGTGGCCAATGGTGACATCTGCTCCGATCGCGAGTGGGTGTCCGTCGGGTGTGTAAGGCCCGTCATGGGTGCAATGGAGCATCGCAAGGTCTTGTATATTACTCCGTGCACCCACTTTGATGGTGTTGACATCGCCCCGCAAGACGGCTCTCGGCCAGACGGAGACGCCAGTGCTGAGGTGCACCTGTCCAATGACAGAGGCATCCGGATCAATATAAACACCCTCTTCGATCTGAGGATGGTGGTTCAGGAAAGCGCGGATAGACATGGAGGATCCTTGTGATTTTGGGGTCAACGCCTATGATATCCAAAGGGGACATTTGACATGATAGTGAAACGATTCATTGCAGGCGCAGTCTGTCAGGCTTGCGGACAGCAAGACAAGGTGCGGGCTTGGGACGATGTCAATGCGAAAGCCATGTACCGTGAGTGCGTGGCTTGCGGGTACACCGATGTGCTCGCGCATTCCCCAAGTGAGGCCCACGAAATTATGACTCGTGTGAATTACACCAATCCAGTGTTTGACGAAGATGTCACACCTGTTCGGATTATTCATCCGGGCTCAACGCATTGATTGGGTGATGGCTCGCGGTAGTTGGGCGCCAAGGCTTATGGTTCTGACGACTCCAAAGAGGACAAAGGCGGCCAACAGGAAGTCCAAACGATCTGTGCCAAATAGCCAAAGGCCGAGAATCCAGGTGATACCAGCGAGAAGCATGCTGACAAACATCGCTGTTGGTCGCAGCAGTCCGATAAATACACCGTCCAGCCAATACGATCCTGCCAAGACTGCAAGAATGCCGTATAACCAGGGCAATAGCGCAGTAGCGCGGATTGCAACAACCTCATGAATGGTCAATTGGGCAATCAACTCAGCGGCGAGGAAGTGATACAGCACGATGATGCCGATCGTTGCTAACGCAGTGGCAATGGCGCCTGCCCATAAGCTGAGGTAGAGCCTGCGGCGATCCTGCCTGCCAATGGACTGTCCTGTTTCGATCTCAGATGCAAACGCAAATCCATCGAGAGCATAGGCAGCTGTTGAGAGCAGGATCAAAAGAAGGCCTAGAGCGGCTGCTTCGGTGACACCCAGAGAGGCTGCATGCAATGTCAGCATGACAAAAACACCCTTGAGAATCAGGGTTCTCAAAAAGAGCGGAAGATTCAGGGTCAGCATGTGCCAGATTGTCACGGCACGGATATGCATCTGATCCCAGAGTTGGCGTGTCCACTGTTGTTTCAGAATCAGCCCCAGCGCGCACAGTAACCCGCAGCACTCCGCAAACGCAGTGCCTAGGGCGATTCCGCGAGTGTCCATTTGGAACTCGATGGCGAGTATGTAGTTTGCAATGATATTGATCAGATTGATTCCGAGTGCTAACCCCAGCGCAATTCGTGTCATGCCTTGGCCTATGAAATAGGCTGAGCACACATAGGTCGCTAGGACGATTGGGGCGGTCCAAATACGAATTCTGAGATAATCCAAAAGTTCCACCGCGATCGCAGGCTCGGGATTTGCGATGGCGATGATCCTGGACTCAAGCGCCCACCAAATCCCGATCAGCGTCAGCCCGAGCAAGACAGCAAGTGTGAGTGCATTGGCTACAATGGAGATGATTTCGGACGGGATGCTGCGCCCACTGGCTTGTGCAATGAGCCCCGTGGTTCCCATACGCAGAAAGCCACAGCTCCAAAATACCAACGTAATGAGCTCGGCACCAACCACCACCGCGGCGAGATGTTTAGGCTCTGGTAAATGTCCGGCAATGGCTGTATCCGCAAGCCCTAAAAGTGGTGTTGCGGCGTTGGCCAAAATGAGCGGCCACGCCAAGGTCCAATGCTGCCTTAAGGCGTTGTTGAGCACGCCAGATCAATAATGGCACGCTGGGGATCATTGAGACGTGCACGCAGGATGGTTAAAAAATCATTTGGATCCTTGACGTGTGGTGGCGCCTGAGGGCCGCCTTCTCGTTTTCGCGCTAACGCGACTAACCGAAGCATCCAAAATCGCAAAGCTGCGGTCTCGAGGGCACCAGCCCAGGCATCCTTTTCGGTTTCTGTGATCGGCCGCTGCAGACAATAGGCCCGGATGAGAGCATGGGCACGATCGGGATCGAGTCGACCGCTGGGTAATGAGCACCAATCATTGACTGTGACGGCAAGGTCGAAGATGAAAGCGCCATCACAGGCATTGTAGAAATCGATGATTCCAGTCAGTTCACCATCATGAAATAGCGCGTTATCACAGAACAGATCACCATGGATTAGCCCTGACGGAAGGTGTGCAGTGGATTCAACAAATTGACGCGATCGACTGATTTGCTCCCTTAATAATGAGTCAAAAGGCGTAGAGACGAGATCGATGACGCGTTCAATATTCCCTTCCCACCATTCGATCCAACGATGGTTTGTCCGATGCAATGAATAACCCCCAGACACCTTGTGCATACGGCCCAAGGCGTCACCAATTTGCTGGCACGCAAACACCGTGGGTGTTCCGATGGCACTCCCTTGCAGCCGAGGAAATAATACGGCAGGTTTCGATTTCAGGGTGTGGAGTCGCTCTCCATGATGATCGGCAAAGGGAACCGCGACGGGCACTTGATCGGCCCCAAGGCGCCGATTGAGTTCAATGAAAAAAGGAATTTCGTCGGCAGTTTGTTCTTCGAAAATTTGTAACACCGCTTCGCATTTGCCAAGTGTCACAAAGTAGGTGGTGTTTTCAACGCCCGCCTCGACGCCACGAAATGTGTGCAATGGGCCAAGATCAAAGCGCGCTGTGAATGCACGCATCTCCGCTTCGGTGACGGTAGTATAGACGCTCATGAACCAATCCTTGCTAAGCGCGCTATTATGCCCGTTCAACACCAAATTCGACACTGCCTTGGAGTGGTCATGACAGAGCCCTTGGTCCTTGTGGATGGATCTTCATACTTATATCGGGCGTTCCATGCGCTTCCACCACTGACCACCAGCCGCGGTCAACCGGTCGGCGCAATTCGAGGCGTGGTGTCAATGCTCGAAAAGCTGGCAACCCAGACCGGTGCTCGCGATATCGGTGTAATTTTTGACGCACCGGGGAAGACCTTTCGTGATGCGATCTTTTCTGAGTACAAGGCGAATCGGGCAACCATGCCAGACGATCTACGTGCTCAAGTCGAGCCGTTACACGCCATTATTCGAGCGCTTGGTTTTCCGCTTTTGGTGATCCCTGGTGTTGAGGCGGACGATGTGATCGGCACCCTTGCGCATCAGGCGGCACTCGCGGGCCGAGATGTCCTCGTTTCCACTGGAGATAAAGATCTAGCACAACTCGTCAATACCCAGATCACACTGGTCAATACGATGAACGATAGCCGACTGGATGAGTCTGGTGTGATCGAAAAATTTGGCGTCCGCGCGGACCAGATCATTGATTTTCTGACACTCACAGGGGACAGCGTTGACAACATCCCAGGGATCCCAAAGTGTGGCCCAAAAACCGCAGCGAAGTGGCTTCAGACTTACGAGACCCTCGACAACTTGGTGCAGCACGCAGATGAGATCACCGGGAAGATTGGCGAAGGACTTCGGGCCCATTTAGAGCAGCTCCCTCTGTCAAAGTTATTGGTGACGATCGATCGTGCGGTTGAGCTGGAGGTTGGGCCTGGGGACTTGCGACGCCAGCCCCTAGATATTGCGCAATTAACAAGTTTGTATACCGAGCTTGAGATGCAGCAATCGCTTCGACAGCTTGGTCGATTGACCTCACCAACGGCTCAGGGTACCCAATCTGATTTGCTAGAGGCGCAAACACCGACCCAGACTTCGACACCTGTTTCCGTGCGCTACGAGACTGTGCGGACTGACGCTCAACTGGCGAGCTGGATCGAGCGTTGCCGATCTTCAGGTCGATTTGTCCTAGATACTGAGACAACCAGCTTAGTGGCTCGGCATGCGGACTTGGTGGGTATCGCACTGTCTGACGCACCTGGGTCTGCGTGCTACATCCCTATTGCACATCGTGAGGGCCATCAGCTCAGTCGTGCGAGTATTTTGCGTGCTATTCAGAGCCTTCTTGAGAATGTCTCCTTAGTAATGATCGGACATCACTTGAAGTATGACTTGACCATTTTAGAACGCGCTGGATTGTCTGTGTCTTGTGGACTTGATGACACGTTACTGATGTCTTACGTCTTAGACGCGGCGACCGGTCGACATGATATGGACAGTCTCGCTCTTCGGCATTTAGGGCATCAGACGATTTCGTACGAAGACGTGTGCGGAAAGGGTGCAAAACAGATTCGATTTGACGACGTTGCGATCGAGACGGCTGCACAATATGCCGCCGAAGATGCAGATATTACCTATCGACTATTTCAGTGTTTTGCAGAGCGTTTATCAGCGGTGCCGGCGTTAGCATCGATTTATCGAGATCTCGAACTGCCGGTCATGGGTATTTTGCGGTCGATCGAAAATCACGGTGCGTTGATTGATCCCGATATTTTAGCGCAACAGTCGTTGGATTTAGGTCAGCGCTTAGATGCTTTGGAGGCTGAAGCAATTGATCTCGTCGGACGCCCATTTAACTTGGCAAGCCCAAAACAATTACAAGCCATTTTATATGATGAGTTGAAGTTGCCAGTGTTGAAGAAAACCCCAAAAGGGCAGCCATCAACGAATGAGGAAGTGTTGCAAGAATTGGCACTGGATTACCCGCTGCCTAAAATCCTAATTACCCACCGTTCACTCTCCAAGCTCAAAGGAACCTATACCGACAAACTACCTTTGGATATCGATCCAATTGATGGCCGGATCCATACGTCATTTCATCAAGCGGTGACCTCCACGGGCCGCTTGAGTTCGTCAGACCCCAATTTGCAAAACATTCCGATTCGCACAGAAGAGGGTCGGCGAATCCGTAAAGCCTTTATCGCGCCACCGGGTTGGGTAGTGCTGGCGTCGGACTATTCGCAAATTGAGCTACGGATAATGGCGCATCTATCTGCCGATCGAGGCCTCGTTCAGGCATTTGCCCGTGGCGATGACATTCATCGTGCGACAGCAGGAGATGTTTTTGGCGTTGAGCCCATGTTTGTGACGGACGATTTACGCCGTCGGGCTAAGGCGATCAATTTTGGTCTGATTTATGGGATGAGTGCATTTGGATTAGCGCGGCAGCTTGGAATTGATCGTGGTGAGGCGCAGCAGTATATCGATCGGTATTTTGAGCGTTATCCGGGGGTGAAGCAGTATATGGAGCGTACACGGGCGATGGCGCATGACCAGGGCTATGTCGAGACCGTCTTCGGTCGTCGGTTAATGCTTCCGGATATTCATGCAAAGCAAGCCCCTGTTCGCCAAGCAGCGGAAAGGGCTGCGATTAATGCGCCGATGCAGGGGACTGCAGCTGACATTATCAAGCGCGCGATGATTGCTGTTTGGGCCTGGCTCGATCACAGCGATGTGCCCTGCCGACTATTGCTCCAGGTGCATGACGAATTGGTATTTGAAGTTGACTCGAGGGCAATCGATGCTGCGCGAGCGGGAATTCGAACGGCAATGGAGTCGGCTGCTGAACTGTCTGTTCCGCTCGTTGTCGAAATGGGACATGGGCGAAGCTGGTTTGAGGCGCATTAATCGCAGTCGTCTGAAAATTTTTTCGAAAAGACTGAACTTTTTGCGGTGGCAACCGTCTATATACATAAGACGATGAGATTCCCTCGATCCTCGTTGCTGGTTTTACCCCGACCAGCCTTTAAAAACCCCGGAAGTAGCTACCGGGGTTTTTTATTTTACGGGGTTGCATGAATACGCTCGACAATCCATGCAGACGCATCTTGCAGTCCAACTTTATGCAACGCAGAAAAAACCAAGATTGTCGATTCTGGGCGAATTTTCACCATCGCCATGCGTGCCTTGGCAGCTTGGTTATGACTCAGTTTGTCTGATTTTGTCAGCAATATCAGCGTTTCAAGGTTGCGCGCATCTGCGAAAGCCAGTAACTGTGCATCGAGAGCCGTCATGGGCAGGCGAATATCCATTAACACCACAAGGCCGCGTAGGGTGACGCGATGCTCCAAAAAATCCCCCAGGTGTTTTTGCCACTCTCGCTTCATTGCTTCTGGGACTTTGGCATATCCGTATCCGGGTAGATCAACCAAGGCTGCATCGGTATCGCCGAGCTCGAAAAAATTGATGAGCTGTGTTCTTCCGGGTGTTTTGGAGACTCGCGCTAAGTTTTTCTGTCCAGTTAACACATTGAGTGCGCTCGACTTTCCTGCGTTTGATCGACCACAGAACGCAATTTCTGGCCCTGATTCAGGGGGACAGGAGGCGCGCGTGGGCGCGCTGATATGGAACCGCGCTTGGCTCAGCAAGGGGTCAAGGCTAAGGTCTCTCAAGGTTCACAGCTCCCAGACTGCACAAACGGTAGGTGCAATGTATACTACCGGACGTTTTCAGTTGACGCGTAACAAGCGAGAGATCATGACAATGAAGTCAGTTTGGATTCTTCCCGGATTGGTGTTGAGCCTATCGGTGAGTGCTGCTCAAGTAGCAACCCCTGAAGTCTATGCCGGTGATGCGGCTGCCGGTAAAGTCAAGAGTGCATCCTGTGCGGGCTGTCACGGCGTCGATGGTAACAGTATGACTGGTGACTTCCCGAAATTGGCGGGACAGCACGCGAGTTACCTGCAAAGTAGTTTAGTGGCGTATAAAAATGGGTCTCGGAACAATGCGCTGATGATGGGAATTGCCATGCCATTGTCAGACACAGATATGGCTGATTTAGCTGCTTATTTTGCATCACAGTCAGTCTCTCCTGGCGCCGCAGACCCTGCGGTAGTGACGCGAGGTGAGCAACTGTATCGGTTTGGTGATGCGGCGAAGGGAATCAGCGCATGTGCAGCCTGTCATGGTCCAGCTGGCGCCGGCATGGCATCTGCCGGATTCCCGGCGGTTTATGGTCAGTGGACGCAATACACAACTCAGCAATTGCAGCTATTCCGTGATGGTGTGCGTATTAACACCATGATGAATGGTGTAGCGGTCAATATGTCGGATGCCGACATGACGGCCGTCGCGAGCTACATCGAGGGACTCCGCTGATGCGTTCTTGGATCCTAGGTTTCGTCATGGTGGCCTGCGCGGGACTTGCCCAAGCAGCCTTTCAGAGTGGTGTGCACTACACAGAATTGAGTAAGCCTGTGCAGACCGCGGACCCGAGTAAGATCGAAGTGGTTGAGCTGTTTTGGTACGGATGTCCGCACTGTGATTCACTAGATCCTGCCCTTGAAGCATGGAAGGCCCAGTTACCAGAGGATGTGCAGTTTGTTCGGCTGCCAGTGGTATTTGGGCGGAACTGGGAGATGCATGCCCGAATGTTTTGGGTTGCAAAAAATCTTGGGATTCTCGATCAGGTCCATACGCCATTATTTAACGCGTTGCATCGGGAAAATAAGCGCCTTCTGCGTGAGGATGAAGCTGTCGAATTCCTCGCACGATTTGGTGCAGATCCAGCGGTGGTTCGCCGCGAATTGAAAGGATTTGCAACCGAAAGCGGCATGCGGCTTGCCGACGCCCGTGCGCGAGCTTATGGGATTTCAGGTGTTCCTGCGATGGTCATCGACGGACGTTATGTGACTGGCGTGGGCCAGGCAGGAAGCCAGCAGGCTTTGTTCACACTGATGAATGCGCTGATCGAGCAACGTCGCAGCGCGCGATGAGCGCGCGGGTGGTTGCTAGAACTTAATCAAATCCGAGGCACTTTTCTTCTGTTCCTGGCGTGATTTGGCATAGTTTGAGTCCATCAGATCGAGTTCGATGGTCAGATCAGGCGTCAGGCTGAATGCCTTGGTTCGCTTAATGCGGGCTCGCAGTTGTTCGGTGCGCTCTTTGTTGCGATAAAAATGGAAAAAATCGAGGAAGCGCGCGTCATTGCCCTCGATCTCCTGCATCGCGATGTAGCAGGGTGTTTCCCAGCCGTATTTATCACAAATTCGACGCACAAGCTTTGCTTGAGTCTCTTCGTCATTCTCAAGGCCGGCCTGTTGATAGACGATGCGAACAATTCGCCCGTCATCACCTGTGGTTACCGTCATGAATTCCTTGGCTGGTGAGTTCAGCGCATCAAACTTAGCTAGTGCATCCCCAATTTGAATGCCAGCCACATCAAAGGCAAACACGGAGTGTGTTGCCAGCGTGATTGCAGTTGTCAGCAGTAGTCGTTTGATGAACATCACAACCTCCATTGGTTCTTGCCACAGTGTAGCCTAATGCTCACGCAGGGTCTTTCTCGAAGCGGGCAAAGATCTGGTCAAAGCGTGACAGGGCGTCGTCTACGTTCGCCTGGCTCAAGATCAGCGGCGGCGCGAGACGGAGGACATTTGGACCAGCAATCAAACACAGCATTTTTAAATCTAACGCCGCTTTGACAAGTTCTCCTGCTCGGCCATGAAACTCGGGTTTCAAGACGCATCCGAGTAATAGACCACGGCCACGAACGCGTTCAAACAGTCCATATTTGGTATTGAGGGCGTTCAGACCGGCTTGCAGATGGGCGCCAACTCGCTCGACATGCGAAAGCATCTCCGGTTGATTAATGAGCTCAAGGGCTTTTAGGGCGACTGCGCACCCCATTGGATTTCCGCCATAGGTGCTGCCATGCGACCCAAGTGTGAAGTGTTGCGCGGTTGCCTCGTTCGCGAGCATTGCTGCGATGGGAAACCCGCAGCCCAAACTTTTCGCGCTTGTCACGATGTCTGGTGTGATGTCGTGATGCTGGTACCCGAACAGGCGACCCGTGCGCCCCATCCCAGTTTGCACTTCATCGATGATTAGGCGGGCTCCAACCCGATCACAGGCAATCCGAATTTTTTCGAGTAATGTGGGGCAGATTGGGCGGACCCCACCCTCGCCTTGCACGACTTCCACCATCACCGCGCACGTCTTTTCCGAAATTGCCCGCTCAAACGGTGCGCACTCGTTAAAGGGAATATGAATAAACCCACCTGGCAGCGGGCCAAATCCTTCGCGATATTTAGGCTGGCCACCCGCTGAGACGGTGAAGAGTGTCCGACCATGGAAGGCATTCTCGAAACAAATAATTTCATGCTTCTCTGGACCACACTCATTAAAGGCAGCTCGCCGCGCGAGTTTGAGGGCCGCTTCATTAGCTTCGGCTCCTGAGTTCGCAAAAAACACGCGATCGGCGAAGGTGACCTCTGTCAGCGCTTTGGCAAGCGCAATGGCAGGCTCATTCGCCAGTGTATTGGAGAGGTGCCAGACACGATTGGCTTGTGCGACCAACGCCGCGACCAGCTCTGGGTGGCAATGTCCCATTGCGCTGACAGCGATTCCTCCGGCCATATCCAGATAGGTGTCTCCATCGACATCGGTGACATGGACCCCACGTCCTTCTCGGATGATCCGGGAAGGCACACCATAGTTCGGGGTCATCACCGCTTCGTAGTCAGAGAGCGTTAGCGCATGCATGGTTGTGATTCCAAGTTGGCGGTGCCTGGCGAAATGCTGGGCGGATCCATTGATCGGACAGTGTGCTGAATTTACGTGCTTTTGAAAATAGGCGGCATGGGGTCTTGGGTTAATCGTGCAACATCATTTCTAGATGTGCGCAGACACTGCGACCGAGTGCGCCGAGGTGATAGCCCCCTTCGAGGATTGAGACGATACGCCCGTCTGCATGACGATTTGCGATGTCATTGATGAGGGTTGTGAGCCATCGGTAGTCATCTTCAACCAGTTTGAGTTCCCCCAGGGGATCTTCTGCATGACCATCGAATCCTGCGGAGACAATCACCAGCTGGGGTTTAAATCTGTCTAATGCGTCAAAAAATGGCTTTTCAACACGCTTCCGATAGACCAGCCCATTGGAGCCTGAATCGATCGGCGCCATGATCAGATGGTCACCTTGTGCCTCGACATGACGATTTGGGTAGAATGGATGTTGGAAGCTTGAACACACCATGACGCGTGGATCGTCTCTGAAAATATCAACGGTTCCGTTACCGTGATGCACATCGAAGTCCACAATGGCGACCCGCTCGAGTCCGTACACCTCAATTGCATGTAGAGCGGCGATGGCGACGTTATTAAATAAACAAAAGCCCATTGCCAAACTTTTCTCAGCGTGGTGTCCGGGTGGTCTCGTGGCGCAAAACGCGCGATCAATCGACCCAGCCATGATGGCATCGACCGCCTGACATCCAGCTCCGGCGGCAAGTAAGGCCGCTCGCAGAGAGCCGGGGCCTATGGACGTATCGCCATCCACAGGGATCAGATCGCCGCGCATTGCGTCATAGCCAATCTGTTCGATGTGATGCACATACTGACGAGGATGCGCTCGTTCGATGACGCTGAGGTCGGCTGGAACTGCCTCCATTCGGGTAAGGTCGAGCATCATCCCTTGGGCCTGCAGCCGTGTATCGATGGCCTGTAAGCGCATCGGGCTTTCGGGATGAAAGTGACCCATATCATGAATCATGCAATCCGAATGCGTGATATAGCCAATGTGCTTCATGACGACTCCCTAACCGTCAGTGAATTCTATCACTGGCCAGTTGTGTGCTTCGGCAATTACTCGGAGCTTCTGATCTGGATCAACCGCGAAGGCAGCGTCGGCGCGTTCTAAGAGCGGCAAGTCATTGATTGAATCGGAATAAAAGTGGATTGTTTCCGCAGTGGCATGGCGCTCAGTGAGCCAGTTTTGGAGCGCCTCAACTTTTCCGTCTCGGTAGGTCGGTACACCCACCATTTCACCGGTGTAACGCCCATCGATAAATTCAAGGCGACACCCTAGAAAGTGATCCACTCCATGCAATATGGCGATTGGCTCAACGATAAATTCGTTTGTGGCGGAAATAATGAGTGTGAAAAACCCTTTTCGCCGATAGTCAGCAATACAGGCCAATGCCTTCGGCAGTAGTCCGGGGATGATTATTTGGGCGAGGTAGTCTGCACGGAGTGCGATGACCTGTTCTAGAGGATGCGTGCGCAGCACTTCGGTCGCAAATCGTTGATAGGCGCGAATATCCAAGGACTCGTTGAGGTAGTCCTGATAGAACTGGTCGTTGCGTTCCTGATAGTAGGACGCATCGACCACGCCTGCGTCGATCAGAAACTGGTTCCATGACTTGTCGCTATCGAATGGCAACAAAGTATGGTCAAGATCAAAAATAGCTAGACGCATAAAACCCCACAGAAGAATTGAGCGTACTTCAAAAACTTGAAAGAATGCGGAGGTTAAACGGGAGTTGCAAGGCATGATTGATCAGGACGGATATCGGCCCAACGTGGGGATTATCCTCGCGCATCCGACCGGCACCGTGCTGTGGGCTCGACGGCGGGGCGAAAACGCATGGCAGTTTCCGCAGGGCGGAGTCCGTTTAGGTGAGACGCCGGATGATGCCCTGTTTCGTGAGCTGTATGAAGAATTAGGTGTGAAGCCACAACAGGTCGCGGTATTGGCGCATACTGCGGGATGGTTGCGTTACCAGTTACCAAAATCACTGATCCGGCAACGTGGAAAGCAAACTTGTATTGGTCAAAAGCAGCGGTGGTACCTGCTTGCTCTCACGGACTTAATGATGACACCCAAGTTTGATGTTGCTGACCACCCTGAGTTTGACGCGCACCAGTGGGTGTCATATTGGTATCCATTGAGCCAAGTGATTCCCTTCAAGCGTGATGTCTATCGCCGTGCTCTCACTGAACTGTCACCGGCCCTGCGCTGGTTTGGACCGCTTGCATGCTAGACACTCTTCGGCGACTGGTTCAAGCAGTCACCGATGCCGAAAACCTCGAAGCTGCTTTGGATCTGATCGTGAGTCGCGTCAAATCCATCATGCAGACCGGTGTGTGTTCTGTGTATCTAAAAGATGATGCGTCAGATCGATGGGTTTTGATGGCGACAGATGGGTTAAAGCCCGAGTCGGTTCGGAAAGCAAGTCTCGGCCTCAGTGAAGGCTTGGTTGGGACCGTGGGGACCCGCGAGGAGCTGTTGAATCTTGACAATGCCCCTCGTCACCCAGCGTTTCGATTCTTAAGGGAGACTGGGGAAGAAGAATTTTATTCCTTCCTGGGTGTTCCCATTGTCCATCAGCGGCAAGTCCTCGGAGTATTAGTGGTCCAGCAAGTCACCCCGCGGCGATTTTCTGATGACGAAGAGTCACTGTTGATCACAGTGGCTGCACAGCTGTCCGCATTGATTGCCCATGCCAAGATTTCTGGTGCCTTGCGCACCGGTGGTGGTCAGGGTGATGAAGCGACTGGCATTGATGTTCACTTCAAAGGTGTCGCGGGTGTGCCCGGGATTGCCATGGGAACCTGTCTGGTGCGCCAGCCTCCGGCAATGCTGCGCCGGGTTCGTGATCGGATGACGGATGACCCAGAGCGTGAATTGGCAGCCTTTCAAGTGGCCCTGAGCGCGGTGAAAGATGAGTTAAGGCGGATCAGCCAGAATTTGTCAGCGAGCCTCAAGCAGTCTGAGATGGCCCTATTTGAGACCTATCTGAGGATGCTCGAGGATCACGCTTTGAGCGGCGAAGTGTGCCGACGGATTCGATCAGGCGAAAGTGCAGAGACTGCGCTGAAATATGTGGTCTTGGATTTGGTCGCGCGATTTGAGGCCATGCAAGACGCTTATTTGAGGGAGCGTGGCTCAGATTTGCTGGATTTGGGCCGCCGCATTCTGGCCCGTTTGCAAGATCAAGTGGATGATTTAGGCCCACTTCACGAGGATACGATTTTAGTGGCTGAGGATGTCACCCCGGTGATGTTGGGTGAGATTCAGAAGCATCGTCTCAAGGGGATCGTCTCGGTGAAGGGATCTGCGAACAGCCACGTCGCGATTCTGGCGCGGAGCCTCGGAATCCCGGCTGTCATGGGAGCAACCGACCTGCCGGTGTCAGATCTGCAAGGCACCATTGTGGTCGTCGATGGGTGGCGCGGTGAGGTGGTGGCTAATCCATCTGAGGCAGTCCGTGACGCCTACCAAGAGGCCATCGTTGAAGCAGAGGTGTTGCAAGCAGACTTAGATCGTGTGGGCCCAGGACCGTGCACGACCCGAGATGGTCATGGCGTTTTGTTGATGCTCAATTCCGGCCTGTTTGGTGAGCTGTCCCAGCTCCAGCGATCATGGATTGGCGGTGTCGGCTTATATCGAACAGAGTTCGCGTTCCTATCAAGGAGTCGTTTTCCCACAGAAGATGAACAGCGCACTATTTACCAAGACGAACTGGATCAGTATTCGCCCAACCCAGTGGTGATGCGAACCTTAGATATTGGTGGTGACAAGGGTCTCCCGTACTTTTCTTTTGAAGAGTCCAATCCGTTTCTAGGCTGGCGCGGCATCCGTGTCACCCTCGATCATCCAGAGATTTTTATTACCCAGATTCGAGCCATGCTGCGTGCATCTGAGGGATTAGATAATTTACGGATTCTATTACCGATGGTCAGCACCGTGGCTGAATTGACCGCGTCTAAGCGGCTGATTGCGCGTGTCTTAGGCGAGCTTCGCGGTGATGGGATGCATCTAGAAACCCCTGAAATTGGGGCGATGATTGAAGTACCGAGTGCAGTGTATATGGCGCCAGAACTGGCGCGCCAATGTGACTTTTTATCTGTCGGCTCAAATGATTTGACGCAATATGTGATGGCGGTTGATCGCACCAATGCGCGGGTCGCGAATTTATTTGACAGCCTCAATCCAGCAGTATTGCGTGCCCTTGATCAGACTTGCCAAGCAGCGCGTGGCGCCGGTATTCCTGTTGCGCTATGCGGAGAAATGGCGGGTGATCCAATGGCCGCCGTCTTGTTGGTCGGACTTGGCTTTGATGAACTGTCCATGTCTGGCTCGAGCTTGGCCAAGGTGAAGCGGGCAGTGCTGGCGTTTGATCGATCGGATTGCCAATCCTTGGCCGCGCTTGCGTTATCACTCGAATCTGGGGAGCAGGTTCTGCATCTCTTGTCTGAAGCGTTTTTGAAGCACGGTTTGAGTTTACTGCTACCACCATCACTGCGGGATACGTTGGCGCTCGAGGCCTGCCAGTAATGGAATTTTTGATTTATCTGCCTCTGGGGGTTGTCTCAGGGGTGATTGCCGGTCTCTTTGGTGTTGGTGGTGGGATCGTCATTGTTCCGGTGCTGCTGTTGACCTTCGACATACTGGGTCTCTCAATTGATATTGCTTCGCACGTCGCCGTCGGGACCTCGCTTGCATGCGTGGTGATGACCGCCTTGAGCTCCTCGTATAACCACTATAAGAAAGGTGCCCTGCTCTGGACTTGGATCCGTCGTTTGGTCCCATTTCTGATCATCGGTGGTGTCATCGGAGGTTGGACTGCAGATCAGCTGCGTGGCGAGACCCTGACCTTGATGCTGGGGTTATTTTTGATTGCGATGGGGACACAGCTTTTTTTGACAGCAACAAAAGTCGTCGCGCCCGGTGATGAGAAACGACCCTCTGCTGCCGTGATTGCTGTGACTGGAACTGGCATTGGTTGGCTCAGTGCGATGATGGGGATCGCTGGCGGAGCATTCTTAGTTCCGCTCATGACGAGTTTTGGTGAGCAGGTCAAACGCGCTGTGGGAACGGCGGCGCTGCTTGGCTTACCCACAGCGACTGCTGGGACTCTGACCTTTATTGTGACAGGCTGGGAGACTCCTGATCGTCTTCCATGGTCTGCGGGGTACGTGTACGTTCCTGCGTTCTTGGGGATTGTCGCAACCAGCACCGTTGCGGCACGCTTTGGTGTGAAGCTTGCACATGTGCTGGATCAAGTTATTTTGAAGCGCCTCTTTGCGGCATTTTTATGGCTCGTCGCGTTTCGCTTAGTGTGGAAGATTTTGGCATGACCTATCCCCAGATCAATCCAGTGGCGCTTGACCTCGGATTTTTGCAGATTCATTGGTATGGCCTCATGTATGTCTTCGGTTTTCTCGGGGGCTACTGGTTAGCGCGTCGTCGCATTCAGGCGGGTCGGTTTCCGATGGATGCGAACGCCTTGTCTGATTTTGTGGGTTGGGTGGCAATCGGCGTCATCCTAGGGGGTCGCCTTGGCTATGTGTTGTTTTACCAGCTTGAGCGCACTATCGCGGATCCTTTGAGTGCATTGGCCATCTGGGAAGGCGGAATGTCTTTTCACGGAGGCTTACTGGGTGTGATCGGGCTGACTTGGTGGTTCGCGAAGAAGCATCAGATTGCACCGCTTGTTTTGGGTGATGCACTGGCCCCACTGGTTCCGATCGGTCTGGCGTTGGGCCGGCTGGGTAATTTTATTGGGAGTGAGCTGTGGGGGCGAATCACGACACTTCCGTGGGGCATGGTATTTCCAAATGGCGGCCCGTTACCGCGTCACCCGAGTCAACTCTATGAGTTTGCCTTAGAGGGTGTTGTGTTATTTGTGGTGTTGCATGTCTATGCTCGGACGCCTCGGCGCGCTGGACAAGTCACCGGACTCTTTCTAATTGGCTATGGAGTGTTTCGATTTGCGGTGGAGTTTGTGCGCGAACCGGATGCGCATTTGGGATTTGTTTGGTTAGATTGGGTGACCATGGGTCAGTTGTTAACAGTACCAATGATGCTGATCGGCCTTTGGTTATTTGTGCGAAAAGGGAATCTGCATGCAAGCGTATCTTGACGTCTTGAAGTTACTACTTGAGTCGGGCCATGCAAAGGGCGATCGGACCGGGACCGGTACACTCAGTCTCTTTGGGCATCAAATGCGTTTTGCTTTGTCAGATGGCTTTCCTATGGTCACCACGAAGAAATTGCATCTGAAGTCCATTATTCATGAGCTTCTCTGGTTCATTCGCGGTGATACAAATACCGCCTATCTCCGAGAACATGGTGTCAAAATTTGGGATGAGTGGGCGACGGAAACTGGCGATTTAGGTCCTATTTACGGGGCACAATGGCGAAGTTGGCCGGCACCCGATGGACGCACGATTGATCAACTCATAGAGGTCATTACGCAAATTAAGGCACGTCCTGATTCTCGACGCTTATTGGTGTCTGCATGGAATCCTGCACTGCTCCCTGATGAGTCAATGAGCCCGCAAGCCAATGTGCAAAGAGGCCGGATGGCACTTGCGCCTTGCCATACCTTATTTCAGTTTTACGTTGCCAATGGCGCCCTCTCCTGCCAGCTCTATCAACGTTCGGCAGATATTTTTCTAGGAGTCCCATTTAATATAGCGTCCTATGCGTTATTGACGCACTTAGTCGCGCACCAATGCGATTTAGCCGTCGGGGATTTCGTTTGGACTGGTGGCGACGTGCATCTGTATCAAAACCATCTCTCGCAGGCCAAAGAGCAATTAACGCGGACGCCACGGCCATTGCCGCATCTGACGCTATTGGATAAACCGATCGATATTACGGGATACACAGAGGCGCACATTCAAATTGAGGGATATGATCCGCATCCTCACATCAAAGCGCCGGTGGCCATATGATTCGGGTGTCCGCGATCGTTGCACGCGCTGAAAATGGGGTGATTGGTCGTGATAATCAGCTCCCGTGGTATTTGCCATCCGATTTAAAGTATTTCAAAGCGCAGACCTTTGGAAAGCCGGTCGTGATGGGTCGCAAGACCTTTGAGTCAATTGGCCGTCCGCTCCCAGGACGAACCAATGTGGTGATCACCCGTCAGCCAGATTGGCAGTCACCAGGGGTGAAGGTGGCATCCTCAATGGAGGATGCGTTGAAGATTGCAACTGCCCAGGCGGAGTTGGATGGCGCCGATGCGGTGATGCTCATTGGCGGTGCAGAAATTTATCGGTTGGGCGCACCCTATATCGATCGATGGTATATCACGGAGGTGCATCTCCAGCCGGACGGTGACGCTGCTCTTCAGGATCTGGATATGACCTTATTTGCTGAGGTCAGCTCTCAAGTTGGTCAGGCTCAACCAGGTGAGCCTGACCATACCTTTCGAGTGTTTGATCGGCGTTAGTCAGTCACAGCGCCGGTACTGGCGCTTGATACCAATTTCGCAAACTTTGCAAGGACGCCGCGGGTTGGAATCTCTTTGGTCATGACCCACTTTGCTCGACGAGCCTCTAGCGTGGCGTCATCAAGCTCGACTGCGAGTCGGTTCTGCTCTGCGTCGATGGTAATGACATCGCCGTCCTCAAGCAGTCCAATCGGTCCACCGACAGCAGCTTCAGGGGTGACATGGCCAATGACAAAGCCATGTGAGCCGCCAGAGAATCGTCCGTCAGTGATCAGAGCAACGTCCTTACCAAGCCCTCGGCCCATGATGGCACTGGTCGGTGACAGCATCTCCCGCATCCCCGGCCCCCCTTTGGGCCCCTCATAACGGATGACAATGACGGTCCCTTTTTCAACCTCTCCAGCGATGATGGCGGCTTGAGCTGCCTCTTCGGAGTCAAAACACTGTGCCTTCCCGGTGAATGTGAGACCTTCCTTGCCTGAGATTTTAGCCACCGCGCCCTCGGGCGCGAGGTTCCCGTAAAGAATACGGAGGTGACTATCGGCTTTGACCGGATTATCGAAGGCACGAATGATGTCTTGGTGGGCGGGATAGGGGGGCACCTCGGCAAGGTTTTCCGCCAACGTACGTCCAGTCACAGTCAGAACGTCTCCATGCAGTAGGCCCTGGTCGAGCAACATTTTCATCAGTGGCTGTATCCCGCCGATCGCAATTAATTCGCTCATCAGATATTTCCCAGATGGCTTCACGTCCGCCAGAACGGGCACACGTTTCCCAATTTCTGTGAAGTCATCCAGGCTCAGGGGGATATTTGCAGTGTGTGCCATGGCTAGCATGTGGAGCACGGCATTGGTGGATCCACCCAAGGCAATGACGACTGTGATGGCGTTTTCAAAGGATTGACGGGTCACAATATCGAGCGGCTTGAGATCTTGCTCAATAAGGCGCACAACGGCTTCACCGGCGCGCTCCGAATCAATCCGCTTATCCCCCGAGATTGCTTCTTGGGCTGACGAATTCGGCAATGACAATCCAAGGGCTTCAATGGCGCTGGCCATGGTGTTTGCGGTGTACATCCCACCACAGGATCCAGGTCCTGGAATCGCGGTCTTTTCAACCGCGATCAGTTCTGCATCATCGATGGTGCCTGCAGCACGCGCGCCAACGGCCTCAAAGACGCTGACAATGTCCCGGCGCTCCGCACCGGGCTGAATGGTGCCGCCATAGACAAACACAGATGGCCGATTCAGGCGCAACATCGCCATGACACATCCAGGCATATTTTTATCACAGCCACCGATGGTGACGATCCCGTCAAAACCTTGACCGGCCACCACGGTTTCGATGGAGTCACAAATCACTTCACGGCTGACCAGCGAATACCGCATTCCTGGGGTACCCATACTGATTCCGTCACTGACGGTGATGGTGTTGAAGACAACACCCTTCCCTCCGGCCGCATTTGCCCCTTTTTCAGCACAGTCGGCGAGTGTATTGATGTGCATATTGCAGGGCGTGACCATGGACCAGGTACTGGCAATGCCAACTTGTGGTTTTTTGAAGTCGTCATCACTAAAGCCAACGGCACGCAACATCGCGCGAGACGGTGTTTGATTTAAACCATCAACAATGACGGCGGAATGCTTACGGCGAGAGTGATCGGTCATGGGACAGTCCTATAAGGCCTTGGTGAGGATGAGAGAATTGCGTTGAAAGTTATACATTGCTTTTCGATTATCCGGCAGATCAGTCAGTGATGCACGCACAAAGCCGCGTTCACTAAACCAATCAGGTGCTAGGGTTGTGAGCACGCAAAGTGTCTGCAGTCCACGATTCCGCGCTTCGTGTTCAATGGCATGTAAGAGCTGAGTGCCAATAGTGACCCCGGTATGATCGGGATCGACAGCCAAGGCGGCGAGCTCACCAGTCCCTGTATCCAAGGGGTAGAGCGCGGCTGAGCCGAGAATACGCCCGTCACAGTCCATCACCATGAAATTCTGGATTTCGGCTTCAAGCTGTTCCCGCGAGCGTCGGACCAGTGATCCAGCCTCTTCCAAGGGTTGCATGAGATGCAGCAAGTGACTGAGGTCATCGAGGCGCGCTGGGCGAACGCGAGCAGTTGCCTCACCGGTGACCATGGTTCCTGATCCCTGAACCGTTAATAATTCTGTGAGCAGAGCCCCATCAGTTGCTGCATGCACAAGATGACACCGCTTGACGCCACCTCTGAGGGCAATTGCAGCCGTATTGAGGCGACGCTGCATTTCCGGAGTTTGGGCTGGAAGTACTCGATCGAGTGTCCGGCTGGTGAGCTCTGTGAGCGCAGTTTGATCTAAATCAACACAGGTCGGTGTGGGACCAAATAAGATCAGCTTGTCTGCGTGCAAGGCAATCGCGGTTTGAGACGCCACTTCTTCACTTGCCAAATTATAGAGTTGGCCACTTGGGGCGTGGGCAAGGTGGTCGAGATAGACGACGGCACCTAAGTCAAGTTGGGCGCGGATACCGGCAATGTCGATTTTCCGTACCGAGCCGGTGAACTGGTGATCCACGCCACCATGGACGCCGAGTGGCTTGGCGGTGACGAAGGCACCAGAGACCATCGGTGCTGTGCCCCGATTGCGATGCATCGCGCGGGTGTAGAGCCCCCGAAAAGCGAGACGAGCCTGGCCGACAATCTCTTGCACCGCGACGAGTAATGCACCATCGGTGATACGACGTGTCGCATGAAACTCTGATGGGACGCCGCGTGCTGTGACATGCCGATCAATGGCATGGCGCGTGCTTTGTACTAGGACCAGTTTGACATCGAGCGCATGGAGTAGGCAGAGGTCTTCCACCAAACGACTGTGGTTGACTTCTGAGCCATGCTCATCCGAGAGTAGGACAACGAAGGTCTTCCCACGGAATGACTCAATATAGGGACCCGCTTCTCTCAGCCAGGCCACAATCGGTTCGGTTTGAATCACGGTGTCTCCTTGATATGACTTAGGATTGTGCGATGAATTCCCCAGTAACTCCAGATCCCATCGAGCGCGAATTGAAACTTGGCGTGCGTGACTTGTTCGCCGATCGTCTGGATGGCTTGCTTGCTGGACTTGGTTTAGAGCATGTCGAGCGCCAGTCCGAACGGCGCCTGGGGAATACCTATTTCGACACATCGTCGGGGGCCTTGCATGCGCTGGGGGTCGCAATTCGGTTGCGTCAGGTCGATGACACCATTGAAATGACAGTCAAGGTCCGTGAGCCGGATGAATCTGGATTGAGTCAGCGCCAAGAGTGGAATATTCCCGTGACCGATGATGCGCTCGACTGGTCTGCGTTGGCAGCCTTACCCTTGACCCTGGAAGTACGGCAGCTTCTCGCGCCTGCTGCACTGGGGGCGGTGTTTCAGAATGTATTGTGGCGGACCGATTGGTTCATACGGGATCAAGGGCTGGCGCTTACCGTGTCCTTGGATCGCGGCGAGGTCACGGTCGGTTCGAAGAGTTCTCCGGTCTCGGAGTTGGAACTTGAGTGGCATGCAGGCCCATTGGATCGGCTGCTTTGGTTGGGGATGCAGTTAGCAGATCAGATTCCCGCCTACATGGCAGTGGTGAGCAAGGCTGAGCGGGGCGAGCGGCTGATTCGTGCTGAGTCTCCTGTGTTTGATCCGTTCCCGACGACGCGATTGGGTTGGATCAATCGACTCAGTCGGATGCTCGATCCGTTGTCTGGTCCCAGCCCTCAAGAGGCGATTCGCGCGTTAGATGCCATTGGGGACCCAGTCACTCGTCGTTGGAGGCCGGCGGTCGAGCGTGGTGAAATCCCAACCGGACTGGGGCGTTGGATGATAGAGAGTCAACAAGGATTGAGCTGACATGGATGCATTTGGTTACTCGCGGTTTTTGACGGAGTACGCTCGACGTGACCCGGAATGGGCACTGTCAGTTGAGAAAGGCCTCATCGCAGCAACGCCCGCATCGGAGCAGATCCGCCTCGAGTGGCAGTCCCTGTCAGGGATCACAGAGACTGCCAGCTTTGATCGAGTCGCTCGACAGTTACGGATGCGCCAGCAGGCTGGGGTGTATTGGCGGGTATTGAGCGGCGCGGAGACATTGACCCAAACGATGACGACCGTGACTGCGATGGCGGAATCGGCATTGCAGGCCAGCCTTGATCATCATTTCCGCAGTCAGATTGAACTCTGGGGTGCGCCCAGCGATGCTCGGCTTGCAGTGATTGGGATGGGTAAGCTCGGCGGCCAAGAGCTCAATGTGTCGTCTGATATCGATATTTTTTGTGTGTACGGCTCTGATGGTGAAACAGCCGGCCCTCGGACGCGTGATCATGCAGATTTTTTTACCCGCGTGATTCAAGGTATGGCGAAGAGCCTCGATCAACAGACAGCGGACGGCTTTGTATTTCGTGTGGATCAGCGGCTACGACCATGGGGCAGTGCAGGCCGTCTGGTGTTACCCGTGTCGGCAGTTACGGATTATTACGAACAACATGGCCGTGAATGGGAGCGTTTTGCCTTATTAAAGGCGCGGACAGTCGCTGGGGATTGTGCTCTAGGGGACGCGCTATTAGCCGATTTGACTCCCTTTATGTATCGAAAATACTTGGATTTTGGAGTCTTTGAATCCATTCGGGATTTGAAGCAAAAGATTGCCGCTGAGGTTCGTCGGCAGGGAAAAACTGACAATGTGAAGCTGGGTGAAGGTGGAATTCGGGAAGCTGAATTCATTGTCCAAGCGTTGCAACTACTGCGTGGTGGGCGTTTACCAGGCCTCCGCACGCCATCTATTTTGACGGCTATTGAGGCGCTGATACGTCATGACATGATGCCAGCCGATGTGGCGCAGCAGCTCCGCGGGGATTATTGCTGGTTGCGCCACGTAGAGCACGTGATTCAGGCTGAGTCAGATCAGCAGACACAAGCCTTACCATCAGATCCAGCGCGTCGACAGGCGCTCGCCTTGATGCTTGGATTTAAGGGTGTCTCTGAGTTTGAAGCTTTGCTGCACGCGACCATGCAGCGTATTCGTCATGAATTCACCGCGTTTCTTGGCGAACCCGAGACCGAGTCGATGACGGCACAGCCGGTGACAGAGACAGTCGCGAGTCGTCTACGTGCTTATCTTGATGAACCACAGTGTGAGCGATTGGAGCCGGTTGCGCGTGGTCGACTGGTGCGGGTCATCAGCGCATTGGGCCCCCTGCTCTCTCGATACGATTCGGCCTGTACTGAACGCATGCTGGAATTTTTAGATACCTGCCTAAGACGCAGTGCGTATTTGGCGCTTTTGGTCGAAGAACCGGCAGTATTGCAGCGCATGGTCGATTTGATTGCCCAGTCACCTTGGATTGCCAAACGACTGACCGAGATGCCGATCCTGTTGGACGAATTACTGGGTTTGCGAGTCGATCAAGTGCTGCTAGATCGGCAAGCGCTGGGACGTGAGCTGCAAAGCCGTTTGGCGCGCCTTGATCCAGAGGATGCGGAGGCGCTCATTGAAACCCTCGTGCAATTTGCTCGCGGGCAGGCATTTCGGGTGGCGGTATTTGAAGTGACCGAAGACATCCCCGTCATGCGGGTGTCAGACCAACTGACATGGATTGCTGAGGCGGTGATTGCCGAGGTGTTGAGCTTTGCGTACCGAGACGTTGAGGCCAGGCACGGCAGGCCTGTGGGCGCGGAACATGACTTGGGCGTGGCGGTCCTTGGTTACGGCAAGTTGGGTGGCATTGAGATGAGCTATGGCTCGGATCTGGATCTGGTGTTTGTGCACTCGATTGATGCACATGCAGATACCTTGGGTCCACAGCCCATCGAGGGCGGTGTGTTTGTGCAGCGCGTGGTGCGTCGAGTTATTGCGCTACTCGAGACGCAAACCCGATTCGGGAAACTGTTTGAAATCGATATCCGACTTCGCCCATCGGGTCGCAGTGGCTTGATGGTGATTGGCTTTGATGCTTTTGCGAAGTATTTGGATGAGGAAGCCTGGACCTGGGAGCTTCAGGCGTTTGTCCGCGCAAGACCTGTCGCAGGGGATGCAGCCTTGAATGCACGCTTGGCCACGCTTCGTCAGACGGTACTAACAACCCCCAAGTCCTTATTTCAATTGCGCGACGACGTGGTCGCAATGCGAGAAAAAATGCGTGCTCACTTGGCCAATTCGGACTCAAGTCAGGGCTTCAACCTCAAACACGACACGGGTGGTATCGTCGATATTGAATTTATGGTGCAATATCAAATTCTCGCACACGCACCACAGCACCCTGAGCTGGCGATCTATACCGATAATATTCGGCAGCTGGAAGGTCTTGTCGCCACTGGATGCGTGCTTGAAGCCGATGCACGGTGGTTGTCTAACGCGTATTTGCGTTATCGACGATCTCAGCATCATGCGCTGCTCGCCGAACAAACCGCCGATATTCAGGGCGCGGATTTTTCAGTCGAGCGAGTCCAGGTGCAGGCTTTGTGGGCGGCTTGGATGATTGATCACTGACTGGATTGGATAGAAAACAACATGCACCCAAATTTTGCAGATCGCGACGGATTGATTTGGTTTGATGGCGAACTTCGCCCTTGGCGTGACTGTCAGACACATGTGCTGACACACACATTGCATTATGGTTTGGGCTGTTTTGAAGGCGTTCGTGCCTATGAAACGGCGCATGGGGCCGCAATTTTTAGGCTGGAAGACCATACGCGGCGGCTGTTTGATTCCGCGAAAATCCTTGGTATGAAGATTCCATTTAGCATGGATGATATCAATGCCGCGCAAAAGGCCTCGGTTGCATCCAATCAACTGCAACACGCCTACATTCGACCGATGTGTTTTTATGGATCTGAGGGCATGGGGTTACGCGCTGATAACCTCAAAACCCACGTAATTGTGGCTGCCTGGGCCTGGGGCTCATACATGGGTGACGAGGGCATCCAACGAGGCATTAAAGTTCGAACAGCCAGTTACACGCGCCATCACGTCAACATCACGATGACCAAAGCCAAGGCAAATGGGAACTACATGAACTCAATGTTGGCGCTCCAAGAGGCGCTCGCGAGCGGCTGCGATGAGGCATTGTTACTGGATCCTGAAGGCTATGTGGCTGAAGGGTCTGGCGAGAATATCTTTATCGTTCGTAATGGTGTGTTGTTCACACCTGAGTTGACCAGTTGTTTGGACGGGATTACCCGCCGAACGATCTTTGCGCTAGCAAAAGATCGAGGAATTGAGGTGGTTGAGAAGCGGATTACTCGTGACGAAGTCGTGATTGCTGATGAGGCCTTCTTCACTGGAACAGCAGCGGAAGTCACGCCGATTCGAGAATTAGATAATCGCCCAATTGGAGCAGGAAGCCGAGGTCCGATGACTGAGCTCTTGCAGAATGATTACTTCGATCTCGTGCATGGCCGATCAGACCACTATGCGGATTGGGTCAGCCAGGTTCAGGGCTAGCAATGCCGACGCTCATTGTCGGCCCCAACTGGGTTGGGGACATGATGATGGCCCATGGATTGATTCAAAGTATCCATGGGAATCGACCAGATGACCGGATTCATGTGATGGCCCCCGCCTGGTGTCTCGACGTCGCTCGCCGGATGCCTGAAGTGAGTGGATGGATTGAATCGCCCTTTGCGCATGGTGAACTGAACCTCAAAGGTCGTTTAGCCTTTGCAAAGACTCTGCAAGCTGAACAATACCACCGTGCATTTGTACTCCCGAACTCGTTCAAGTCAGCATTAATTCCCTGGATGGCCCGCATTCCGCGCCGAATTGGATGGCGCGGTGAATGGCGGCAATGGTTATTGACAGAGTGTCGGGTCTTAGTGGAATCACGCTTTCCAATGATGTTGGATCGCTATGCAGCCTTGAACTATCCACGAAATCTGGCGCTGTCCGCATTGCAACTTCCTGTGGCCACGCCCTATCCTCAGTTGGTCGTCGATGCCGATCATCAGGCGGCTCTGCAGTCGCAGTTTGGGTTAGACCCATCACGATTGGTGGTGATCTGTCCTGGCGCGGAATATGGTCCTGCCAAAGCATGGCCCATGCAGCATCATGCAGTGATTGCGCACCGACTGTTAGTTGATGGCTACCAGGTTGCTCTGCTGGGATCCGCCAATGATCGAGACGCAGGACTCGCAATCACGGCGGGAATTCCAGAGGTATACCGCAGTAATCTGAGTAATTTGATCGGTCAAACACGTTTATTGGATGCGATCGATCTTATTGGGATGAGTCGCGCCGTGCTAACGCACGACTCTGGACTGATGCATATCGCAGCGGCTGTGGGTCGTCCGTTGGTCGCCCTCTATGGGCCGTCTTCGATGACAGAAACGCCGCCATTGTCCGAGCATGCAGTGACGTTAACGCATGCCGTCCCATGCCAGCCCTGCTTTCAGCGGGTATGTCCTCTGGAGCATCAGGCGTGTCTTGCGGAGTTATCTGTGGATGTCGTGATGGAGGCCATGAACCGCGCATTAAGGTTAGCGGATTAATGCGCATCTTGGTGGTGAAAACCTCCTCGATGGGCGATCTTGTTCACACGCTTCCCGCAGTTACTGATGCGGCTCGGGCATATCCGCATTTAGTCGTTGATTGGGTCTGTGAGCCCGCGTTCGCGGAAATACCCCATTGGCATCCATCGGTCCGAGATGTCTTACAAATTCCTCTACGTCGTTGGAAAGGACGTCTTTTTCAGCTTTGGTTTTCACGCGAATTCACCGGATATAAGGCGGCATTATCTGCATCGCCCTACGATGCAATCATTGATGCACAAGGTCTGCTGAAGAGCGCATGGTTACTGACGCGATTTGCAGAGGGCTCGACGCATGGCTTTGATCGCCGTTCAGCACGTGAGAGCCTGGCTAGTTTTGCTTACCAGCGTCGCCATGCGATCTCACCAGCACAGCATGCCATCAGTCGGACGCGGCAGCTATTCGCGCAGGCACTTGGCTATCGGGTTCCGGACACCTTGCCGGATGCCTCAATTGATTTGCGATGCTCGACAGCGATGGCTGATCGACTTGTGCTATTGCCTGGAACCAGTCGGGTCAACAAGCAGTGGTCACTGGATCATTGGGCTGATGTCGCGGTGTGGGCCAGTGATCACTATGCTGAGGTCGTCTTTGCTGTAGGAACGGTTGCTGAGCAACAGGCATTGTCTGCGCGTTGCCCTGCTCTGGGCCCTGCTCTGGGATTCCATTGGATGGTTGGCGCGACCTTGACGGAGGTGGCGACCTGTATCGCGGGCGCGCGCGCTGTTATTGCGGTGGACACAGGGCTAGCCCATGTCGCGGATGCTCTGGGCGTGCCGCTGTTGGTACTCTTTGGCCCAACCGACCCCGCCCGGGTAGGCCCGGTTCAGTCAGGATCACATTGCATGGTTGCTCCCGATGGGCGCATGGGCAGCATTACTGCGGCGGCTGTGATTCACTGGCTTCAGTCTCAAGGTAACGTGTCTGCCGACTGAGATCAGGGTTCGTTTTAAAGCGTTTATGCATCCACATATATTGCGTGGGTGCACCACGAATTGCTGTTTCGATGGTGGCATTTAAGAGAGTCGCGTCGGCCACTAAATCATCGCTGGGATAGCCATCTGGGAAGCTTGAAAAATGTGCCTCATAGACATCAGCAACTCGTCGAAGCGACAGAAAAACCGGGCGAGCGTTGGTCAGTGACAAGAGACGCGAGGGTGTCGTTACGGTGCACGCGAGGTGCCCAAAGAAGGGTGCAAAGACAGATCCTTTCGGGCCCATATCCTGATCCGGGCCAAACCAAACAACCTTGCCGCCCTTGAGTGCTTTGAGGGTTTCTCGCATCGCGCGGACATCGATAAGATCCGCATAACGTTGGCGTCCTTGACAGACCGCTTGATCAAATGTTGGGTTGTCATTGGGGCGGTAAGTGACCACGAATCGTCCGACGGCTTGGTGGATGATTGGCGCCACTAAATCCAACATACTGTAATGCGGACACAGCAGTAAGATGCCCTGCCCTTCAGCCCGCGCAGTGACATGCTCAAGACCAGAAAAGCGTACTTCAGGGAGCACAGTCTCCATTGGCCGATACCACGCCCAGGCGGTCTCGATCAGGCCGATGCCATTATCAATAAAGCACGCTCGGGTAATTGCATCGATCTCAGATTGACTCTTCTCGGGAAAACACAGCGTGATATTCGTCCGCGTCACCTGCCGACGAGAATGCGCGAGACGTAGCAGCAATCGTCCTAGCGTCCGCCCCACAGCGCGTCCTACAGGGCGAGGCAAGCAAGCCATGAGACGCAGAAACAATAAGCCTATGGGAACGAACGACATGGTGTTGTGTTGGTGGTCCTGTCAGTGACTCGCTACTATAGCAAGGATCCGTTTAATCAGAGAGGCATCCGGTGACCGCACTTTTTCAAACGACCCGTATTGTCGTCGTCGGCGATGTCATGCTCGATCGGTATTGGCACGGTCGTGCTGCGCGCATTTCCCCAGAGGCGCCAGTTCCCGTAGTCTCGGTTGAAATGGATGAGGTGCGTCCTGGCGGGGCAGCGAATGTTGCACTTAACCTGGCTGCGCTCGATGTGCCAGTGACCTTGTTGGGGTTAATCGGTGACGATGAAGCAGCCGGGCGCCTTCGGCATGCATTGCAAATTCATGATGTGCAGCATCACTTGGTGGTGACGGCAGCCCCCACTATTACCAAGTTACGGGTCATGAGCCAGTCCCATCAAATGATTCGGTTGGATTTTGAATCACCCTTTGATGCAGCTGATGCCACTGCTTTGGCTGAGTCTGCGGACGAGGTATTGTCATCTGCCAGCGTCCTGATTTTGAGCGACTATGGAAAAGGCAGCTTGGATGCTCCGCGATGGATTGAAGCAGCGCGTGAGCGGGGAATTCCTGTGGTGGTGGATCCCAAGGGCCGTGATTACTTGCGATATCGTGGAGCGACTTGTTTAACCCCCAATTTAGGTGAATTTGAAGCCGTTGTCGGAGTGGTCCACTCCGACCAGGAGCTGCTCACCAAGGCGGTGCAATTGATTCAGACGCTCAATCTGACCAGCCTCCTAATTACGCGTTCAGAGCAAGGCATGATTTTGGTGCGTGCGGATGGGAGCAGTACGCAATGGGCTGCGACTGCGCGAGAAGTGGCTGATGTGACTGGAGCGGGTGATACGGTCATTGCGACCTTTGCTGCCGCATTAGGGCACGGATACGCGGATGACGACGCGGCACGGTGGGCCAATCTGGCAGCGGGTCTTGTCGTGTCGAAGCTGGGAACGGCAACTGTCTCTGCGCGAGAGCTGAGGGCTGCAGAGGGTGTTAAGAATGGGGTTTTGGAGTCTGAAGAGGCGCTTCGAAGTTATGTTGCCGAGGCACGCGCTGCGGGCCATCGAATTGTGATGACCAACGGCTGCTTTGATATTTTACATGCTGGACATGTCGCCTATCTGCGCGAGGCGGCTTCTTTAGGGGATCGCTTGTTGGTGGCTTTAAATGCCGATGCCTCGGTGTCGCGCCTCAAGGGTCCGGAGCGCCCGCTCAACTCGTTGCGACGACGCATGGAAGTCTTGGCGGGCCTCAATGCAGTGGATGCTGTGATTGGATTTGAGGACGATACGCCCGAGTATCTCATCGATGTGGTTCGACCCGACGTCTTAGTGAAGGGTGGTGATTACAAGTCGATTGAAGAGGTTGTCGGCTTTTCGCAAGTACAGGCATATGGCGGCGTGGTGAAGGTTTTGGGTGAGGTGGAAAATCTATCGACTACGCGTCTTATTTCGAAAATCCGAGCCCCTCAGGACTCATCGACCAGCTGACACAACAGATGCATCATCAGGATATGACATTCCTGAATCCGTGCTGTTCGCGTCGATGGCGCTGCAAGCACTGTGTCAGCAAGCGCGTGCATTTGCCCCGCTTTGGCACCCACCAATGCGACCGTATGTAGCCCTTTAGAACGGGCGACTTCCATCGCACGCACAATATTCGCGGAATTGCCGGAGGTTGAGATCCCGATAAAGATGTCCCCTGCTTGGCCAAGCCCGGAGACCTGCCGCGCAAAGACATGCTCGAACCCATAGTCGTTGCCAATTGCGGTCAGTGCTGAGGTATCTGTCGTCAGTGCAATTGCTGCCAGTGCATCCCGCTCAATCTCAAATCGACCCACGAACTCTGCGGCAATGTGTTGCGCATCGGCTGCAGAGCCGCCATTTCCTGCGAGCAGTACCTTACGGCCCGTGGCCAGCTGTTGCTGGATCCGGGTCGCCAATTGCTCAAGAGCATCCAAGGTGTTGCTGTCATCCAGTAACCGTTGTTTGGTCGCAAGACTTTCTTGGATGGTTGACTCAATTAAGGCGCGTCGGGTCACTGAGGTTCTCCCTGAAACAGTAGGCTGCAATTATGCCGCAAATGGTCGGGGTTCAGGGTGCCAATCACGGCAGAGGAGATTCTGGTGTCTTCTAACAGGGTCGCAAGACGGACTGCCGGATCTTCATGTGCCGCAAGATGACCGCTTCCAAGCGCTTTTTTGATTAATAGACCTGCGCCAGCCTCGACAGCCTCAGACACAAGGGCTGCTTCATCAGTAAGATCTGGGTTGAGGGTAATCATCAAGACATCGGCGCCCTCTGCGAGCGCTCGTCGACCACCCTGTAGAGTTTTTCCTGACAGTCCAACCGCCTGAATGAGCCCTTCGGATTTGCACGCAAGCAGGGTGCGGAGTGCGCCTGCATCGAGCACCTGATCATCATGGCCATCCGAGTGCAGTAGGACCACGTCGAGCTGGGTGCGATTTAATCGTTTTAAACTGGTTTCAATACTTTGCCGTAGTCCGTACTCAGAAAAGTCATATCGGCTTTGCTGTGCAGGATCATAGTGCTCGCCTGCTTTGGTCACGATCTGAAATGTAGATGCGCAGTGAGGCAGTAGCGCCCCGAGCCGTACCTCAGATAACCCATATGCGGGCGCTGTATCCAGATAGTTAATCCCAAGTGATCCGGCAACCTCGAGCAGATTTAAGATCGCTTCGTCCGAGGGAAGCTCGAAGTCTTGGGGATATTTCACGTCCGTATTCCGGCCCAGTTTAACGGTGCCAAGGCCGAGCACGGACAGCTGTAAACCAGAAAGGCCGAGGGGTCGGATTGGCAATGTTCTGGAGTTTAGTGCCATGGGTATTGGCCGATACCGGGTGTGGACCATGCTGGTCGCTGTGTGGCCGTCTCCTTGCCTTGAAATATCGCAAGCACATCGTCAGCAAGTGCTGGTGCAAGGGCTAACTTGGTTGGCCATGCAACGATCAGCCCTTTTCGCGGAAAGACCGCTGCCGTGTCTGGGCGGTGACCCTGCCCGGTTGCGGGCTCGGCGCGGGTGACCCGAATCACGGACAGATCGATAATATCGAATTGACGCCACCCTATACTGGTTTGAAGTGCCTCAATGCCCTGTGTGATTTGCGCATCATCACTGAGGTTGACCCCATCTTCAGCCAACTGCCCTCCGAGGTAGAGCGTTTGATGGGCTGCTGCGTGATGAGTTGACACAGTCAGTTTCGGCTTACTTCCAAATCCGATGTGGTGACCAAAAATCGGAATGGTGGGGTGGACCAGTCGTGCGGCCACCATTGCTAACGGACGTCGTTGCATCCGGATGTCTTGGTGTGGAGAATCCGCTAAGAGGGCCTCAGTCCCTTCGCCTGCGGTTAAAATCACCGTATCTCCATCTAAGCGACCACCATCGGTCTCGACTCCAATGACCCGATCGCCCTTCCATACAAGGGATTGCACTTGTGCTTGAAAAATACACCCGTGCAACTGCTCGGACATGACCGATAGGCAACTCGCCACATCAATGACTGGCTCATTGAGGCGATAGAGCATTCCGCGGAAGCCAGCGTCACCAAACCCAGGCTCATCATCTGGATGAATTCGCTGCATCCGTGAGGCCATTGCTTTGGAGGCAAAAAACCCAACTAATTGGCTTTTCAGGGAGTCTGTGGACCACAGCAATTGGTCTGAACGGTGGAGTTGTACTCCGGCGAGATTGACTGATCCTCGACCTGCCAAGGCATCGAGCCATCGGCTGGGCATTGCCCCAATTACAGTGGCTGCTTGGCTCAATACGCCGTCAAGAGCGTATTTGGTACCACCATGGATCATTCCCTGGCTCGCGAGAGTCTGCGCTTGACCCAGCGCGCCTTGCTCGAGAACGCAGCATGCAATTCCCCGCGACTGACACTCCAGTGCCAGCCATAAGCCTGCAATTCCACCACCGACGATGATTTTCATGCGGGCATGCTAGCATCACACTTATGTTCAGACATCTGTATTCATTGGTCCATGTCTTGGCTCTGCCCATACTGGCCTGGCAATTGGTTCGTAAATATCGCCGCGAAGGACATTCAGCGGAGATCACTGCGCGTCTGGTGGGGCAACCTCCTCAAGTTGCCCCTGGTGGACTATGGATTCATGCCTGTAGTCTGGGAGAAGCGCAGGTTGCGATGACGTTGGCACAGGCAATGACTGAGCTTTCTCCGGCGCGCGCAATCTGGTTTACAAGCACGACACCCGCCGGACTTAATCGCTTAAGGGATGGCGCGTCCGGAAATTCGTTTGCCATCTTTCCCTGGGATCTTCCTTGGGTTTGGGATACGTGGTTAAGCGCCACCCAGCCCGTGGCCTGTCTCCTGATTGAAACCGAGTTGTGGCCAAATCTGATGGCTGCTTGCCGTCGACGAGGGATTCCTGTGCTGCTCGCCAACGGTCGCGTCAGCACGCGCTCGATGCGGGGGTACCAGCGTTGGTCATGGCTCAGTCGCCCCATGTGGGAAGGATTGTCCTTGGCCTTAATGCAAGGATCTTCCGATCGTGATCATGCCATATTGCTGGGAGCATCCCCGCAGTCAGCAACGGTCTGTGGATCGATCAAGTTGGATCAGGTACCACCGGATGCGGATCCGACGTTGGTGTCCCGTTTGCAGCAGTGGGCGAGTGATCGGCCGGTGCTAGCCTTGATCAGCTCCCATCCCACGGAGGAGGTGGAAATTCTTGCAGCCCTCGGCGACTCCCGTGATCAATGGGCAGTCGTGATTGTCCCTCGACACCCAATTCGGTCTGCTGAATTAGCAGTGCAACTGATGCCGCCGGTAGTGCGCCTGTCTGATCCGCAATTACCGCCTGACGCGATTGTGATTGTGGATCGGTTTGGTGCGATTGGGTCGGTATTAGCTCTCACAACAGTTGCGCTGCTTGGCGGCACCTGGATTCCGCATGGTGGACAAAATCCGATTGAGATTGCGCGTTGGCGCCGACCGATGATTGCCGGGATGCATGTTTTTAATTTTTCAGAGATTTGTGCAGGGTTGGCGGAGGCTGGAGGGTTGGTTCAAAGTCGCTATGATCAGCTTGCAGATGACCTCGCGCGAGTCTATCCGGAGGCAGCCAGTCGCGGCCAAGCAGCCTACGACTGGGTCGATCAGCAGTCTGGTGCGACCCAGCGCCAGGCCACGGCTATTGATCAATATCTTCTGCATCGAGACGCGCACGCGCACGAAGGATCGCCGCTTTGACTTGATTGGGGGCCGTACCCCCATAGTGATCCCGGCTCGCCATCGAGCCCTCAACTGTCAGCACATCGTAGACATCGGCGTCGATTATGGCGCTAAAGCCTTGCAGGGTTGTTAAGGACATTGCAGCCAAGTCCGTCTGTGTTGCCACGCCCTGTGCCACGGCCCGCCCCACAATTTCATGGGCATCGCGGAATGCAATGCCCTTGCGGACAAGATAGTCAGCAAGATCGGTTGCAGTGGAGAATCCATTAATTGCAGCGTCTTTCAGCACAGATCGATTGACAGTAATTGCGGGCACCATATCGGCAAATGCACGGAGCGAATGAAAGAGCGTTTCCGCGGTATCAAAGATCGGCTCTTTGTCTTCTTGGTTGTCTTTGTTATAGGCGAGCGGCTGGCCCTTCATCAGGGTTAAAAGACTGATGAGATGACCAAACACCCGCCCCGATTTGCCGCGCACAAGCTCAGGTACGTCAGGATTTTTTTTCTGCGGCATGATGCTTGAGCCGGTGCAGAATCGATCGGGAAGATCCACAAATTGCCATGCTGTGGAATTCCAGTTCACTAACTCTTCAGAAAATCGCGATAGGTGCATCATCGCGATACTCGCAACCGAAGTGAATTCAATCGCGAAATCGCGATCAGACACCGAGTCCAAGCTATTTTCGGTGGGCTTTCGAAATCCCAGTAACGAGGCGCTCAAATGCCGATCGATTGGATAACTGGTCCCGGCGAGTGCGGCCGATCCAAGGGGACACTCGTTCAACCGTGTTTGACACTGAGTGAGGCGCTCTTGATCGCGATGGAGCATCTCATTCCAGGCCAGCATGTGGTGTCCAAAGCTAATGGGCTGCGCGGCTTGTAAATGCGTAAAACCAGGCATGACGGTGTCGAACTCTCGCTCGGCCAGATCGATCAGGCCGGCTTGCAGCCGTGTCAGCTCGGCGCGGATCACGTCAATGGTCGCCCGCAACCATAACCGAATATCTGTGGCGACCTGGTCGTTGCGAGACCGACCCGTGTGAAGCTTTTTGCCAGTGTCACCGATGAGTTCAATCAGGCGGGCCTCAATGTTCATGTGCACATCTTCGCGTGCGACTGACCAGATGAGAGCACCTGACTCGATCTCCGCTGCAATCTGGTCGAGACCATTGAGAATGGCGTCCCGCTCGGTCGTTGTGAGTACCCCTTGTGCGGCTAGCATCGTTGCGTGGGCCTTGGAGCCCTGAATATCTTGCGCTGCCAAACGTTGGTCAAACGATACAGATGCAGTAAAGGCTTGAACAAAGGCATCAGTGGATTCGGAAAAGCGACCGCCCCAGAGTGCTTTGGATGCATTTTGACTCATACAGACTCCTCAACAGGCCTTCAGTATACTGGGGAAAACGAAGGACCGTACTATGCAGAAAACGTTGACGATCGCCACGCGTAAAAGCCCACTCGCGTTGTGGCAGGCCTATCACGTGCGTGACGCGCTCGAGCAAATGTACCCAGGCCTTAATGTGCAGCTTTTGGAGATGTCGACAGAGGGTGACGAACGTCTTGATGTCTCTCTCACCAAAATTGGAGGCAAGGGGGTCTTCGTCAAAGCCTTGGAGCACGCGCTATTTGATGGGCGCGCTGATCTTGCCGTGCACTCTCTAAAGGATGTTCCGATGGCACTTCCGGATGGACTGGAGCTGGCGTGTTATCTCGCGCGCGAAACACCGTCTGATGCCATGGTATGTCGATCTGACCTCGTGCCTTGGTCATCGATGGCATCTGTTCCCCAGGGTGCGCGGATTGGCACCTCGAGCTTGCGTCGCGTTGCCCAGCTGATGGCCATTCGTCCAGATCTTCACATTACTCCGGTTCGGGGCAACCTCGGCACGCGACTTGCGAAGTTGGATGCGAACGCATTCGATGCGCTCATGCTGGCGACAGCTGGGTTAAAGCGCTTGGATCTGGCCCACCGAATCGCTTTTGAAACGCGACCGGAGGATGTCCTTCCAGCCTGTGGCCAAGGCATCCTGGGTATCGAAATTCGCTCTGAGGATGCAGCCGTACGTCAGATTCTGGCACCGCTAGCTGATCAAGAGGCGACACCAGTCGCGCGTTGTGAGCGTGCACTCAATCGATTTCTCAACGGTGGCTGTCAAGTCCCGATTGCGGCCTATGCAATTCGTGAGGGGAGTCAACTGTGGTTACGTGCGCTGGTTGGATCAGCAGATTGTTCGCAGGTGATTCGCGCAGAAGCGCGCGGTTTGGTCACAGCGCCGGAGGATTTAGGCGTATTAGTAGGTCAAGATTTGGAGCGCCAAGGCGCACGTGAACTCTTAGCAGGGGTCGGTCACAGTTGAAGCCGCGCGTTCTTTTGAACCGAGTTGACCGCCAAGTGATCGCGTCTGTGACTGCGTTTCAAGCGGCTGGATTTGATGCGTATGGATTACCCTGCGAGTTCATCAAACCCCTCGCGCTGGATCCCCCTGCCACACAATGGATTGCTGATTTGGATCAGTTCACACACGTTATATTGACGAGTCCGACGGCGGCAGATTGCTTTGATGAGGTGGTGACCGATCGCTGGGTTCAATGGCCCATGGGGGTGCGCCTGTGGGCAGTTGGTCCAGGGACGGCGGCAGCCTATCGGGGTGATGGCCCCACGCCGCAGTGTCCGGATCAGGGGGTCGGTGCTCAGGCCTTGATCTCCACTTTGGTGACGGTTTGCCTGCCGTCCGAACGTATTTTAGTCGCGACTGGTGTTGATGGTGGGCATGCGTTTGAGGTATTGCCCAATGTGCAGCGTATGGTGTTATTCACCCGGACTCCAACGTGTCCCGAATGGCCACACCCCATGACCTGGGGGGCGGATGATGTGCTGGTACATGGCTCTGAGCAGTTACTGATTCAATGTGTTCGTTGCTTCGCGCAATTGATTCCTCGCTTCTGGCAAATGCGACATGTGGTGACCAACGCGCGCGCGGTTTCCCATTTGCCGACAGGAACCCGTTATTATTTGATCGAAGCGCCGACGCCAGAAGCGGTTCGACGCGCGTTAGCGGAGGAAGCAGACGATGTCTAAATCACAGCAGCCGGAGTCAGAATCGCAGTCGGGTGTGTCTGAACAGCCAACGGATGACGCTGTCACTTCCGATGCAGTCACCGAAGATGTTGCCGCCGTGGACTCAGCGGCTCAGGAGTCGCTGCCGAAAGACGATCCAGAGACTGAGGCGCGCATTGTTGAGGAGGCCAGTCATCGCGCCAATTGGCTTGCGATAGCGATTGGTGTGATTGCGCTAGCCTCGACGGTGACACTTGGTTGGTTTGGATTCCTCGAGTGGAAGCGACTGAATGTGACCATTGCCGCGCTTGAGTCGTCTCAATCAACGGTACGGGGACTGTCGACCCAGATTGCTCAGTTGACGCCTCGTGTTGAAGCGGTTGAGCCACGTTTTGTGGACTCTGAGCGCCGAGTGATGGCCGCGCAAGAGGCGGCGAATGCTGTACTAGAGCGAGTTGAGGTGCTGGCGGAACGGTTACAGGCTAGCCAAGTTGATACCCGCGAAACCTATTTGCTGGCTGAGGCAGAGTATCTGTTAAAGCTGGCCCAGCAGCGCATTCTAATTGAGCGAAGCCCGTCGAATGCGCTGACCTTGATGCAGACAGCGGATGCATTAGTGGCGGAGCTCGCGGACCCTAGGTTGCAGTCGGTACGTGAGGCATTGGCCCTCGACATGCAAGCCTTG